>ENA-ORTF01000597-ORTF01000597.1-human-gut-metagenome-genome-assembly--contig:-NODE-597-length-46608-cov-11.441991_pt1 | contig 46608 bp, 40 predicted proteins | sample MGYA00241908_ERZ509180 | MGnify/ENA primary metagenome ERZ509180 (study PRJEB26280, sample SAMEA2338814) | human gut metagenome | biome: human gut; feature: human-associated habitat; material: faeces... | reverse complement strand
GGCGTTCGACGCAGCCCGCGCCGACGTACAGGCCCGCCTGACCGGCGTGGTCGGCTGGAACGTCCAACCCGCGTACACCCTTGTCATGGCCGACGCCGACACCCGCCCCATGACCGAGCGCGAGACCGCAGATGCCATCCTGCGCGCCGCAGGCGGCGAGATCACCGAGGGCACCGCCGTCTATCTGGACGGCGCGCTGCGGTTCGTCACCGACGAGGGCGACCACCTACGGCAGTTTTTGTACGCTGTGCGTGCGCCGTGGCAGACCGACGGTGTGCAGACCGACTTTGTCCACGCCCTGCGGCTGGTGGACGGCATCTACCCTGCCGCGGCCATCACACCGTACCGCGACCTGACCGCCGCACTGCGGGCGGACGACCTTTTGCAGGTCAAGGCCGTGCGGTACGAGACCGTGACCCAGGAGCTGCCGTTTGAGACCCAGACCATCGAGGACGCGGGGCTGGATTTTGGCAAAACCGAGACCGTACAGGCCGGGCAGAACGGCAGCGAGCTTGTCACCAGCGAGATCACAACCGTGGCGGGCGAGGTCGTCAGCACCCGCGTGGTGGATGTGCAGCTTGTGCAGGCCTCCGTGCCGGAGGTCATCCACCGCGGCACGCGGCTGAAAAGCGGCATGATCGGCAGGCTGGGCACAGGCAGCTTTCTCTGGCCGGTGCCGGGGTATTCGGGCATCAGCCGGTGGGCCAGTCTGCCCTATGGACACCGCGGCGTGGACATCACGGCCCCCTACGGCACGCCGATCTATGCCGCCGACGCGGGCACGGTCATTGCCGCCCAATGGCACAACCACCCCACCATGAGCTGGGGCTACTATGTGGAGATCGACCACGGCAACGGGTACAAAACGCTGTACGCCCACATGTCGTCCTTTGTCGTGCAGGCCGGGCAGACCGTGGAAAAGGGGCAGCTGATCGGCTATGTGGGGGCTACCGGCGCTGCCACGGGTCCCCACTGCCATTTTGAGATGTACTATAACAATGCACTTATCAGTGCGCGGAATGTGTTCCCGGATATGTGAGGCACAAGGCAGACGGGCTGCTGCGGGAAGGCCGCGGGCCGGGCACGCCCGGCCCCTGCCGGGTTGTCGACTTAATTTATTTTGCAAATCGCTTTACTTTTTGCTTTCCGTATGGTAAAATTCTTTGCATAGTAAAGCTGACTAAGCTCTCGTTCAGGTGCAATGGCGCACACGAACGGGAGCTTTTTGCCTAAAACGAGGTGTTACCATGGATCACATTGACCGTAAAATCATCGACCTTCTGCAAAACAACGCCCGCGCACCGTTAAAAGAAATTGCCGACCATGTGTTTTTGTCCAGCCCCGCCGTGTCGGCCCGCATGGCCCGGCTGGAAAGCTCCGGCACCATCACCGGCTACCAGGCACAGGTCGACGCGCCGAAGCTGGGCTACATGGTCAAGGCGTTCATCAATCTGGACATGGACCCCCAGCGTAAGCCGGAGTTCTACCCCTATATTCAGAGCTGCCCCCATGTGGTGGAATGCAACTGCGTCACCGGCGATTACAGTATGCTGATAGAGGTGCTGTTCGGTACGACGCAGGAGCTGGATCAGTTCATCAACCACCTGCAGCAGTTTGGCCGCACCCGGACGCAGATCGTCTTTTCGACGCCCGTGGAGCACCGCGGCGTGCCCGTAGCCGAGCCGGAGGAGAAGCAATAAAAAACAAAAAGCCTTCCCCATCGGGGGAAGGTGGCCGAGCGAAGCGAGGTCGGATGAGGGCGAAGTTTGCACTGCTTCCCGTAAACGGGATATTGTCGACAACGCGGCCCTCATCAGTCCGCTTCCCCGATGGAGGAAGCCTTTTTCCGTTATAAGTATCCCCCGCTCCGCAGAACAAAGATCCAGCCTGTCAGCGTCAGGGCGGAGAGAAGGGTCGTCAGGGCAATGCAGCTCGAGGTCAGCACACCCTCATGGCCCATGTTCCTGCTCATGACATAGGCGCTCGGCGTCGTGGGACTGCCCAGCATGATGAGCAGTGCGACGAGTTCCTCATTCCGAAAGCCCAGCGCTACCGCGCAGGGCAGGAACACCGCCGCAAGGCCCACGGTCTTGATGAACGCCGCCGCCAGCGTGGGGCCGAGCTTTTTGATGGCCTTTGTCCCCTCAAACGACGCGCCGATGGACAGGAGCGACAGCGGCGTGGTCAACGACGCAATGCTGCTGATGGTTTTGGTTGCGATCTGCGGCAGCGTGAACGGCAACAGCGCATAGACCGTGCCGAACACAATGCCCAGCAGGATCGGGTTTGTGGCCACGCCGCGCAAGAGCTGCTTCGGGTCAGGCACGCCGCGCTGCTCGGGCGATTCCAGCATCAAGATCAGCACCGCAAAGATGTTGAAAAGCGGCACACTGCCCAAAATCATGAGCGGGGCCATGCCGGCGCTGCCGTAAATGTTCTGGATGAACGCCACGCCCAGCACGGCGGCGCTGCTGCGGTAGCCCGCCTGCACGAACTCGCCTACCAGCGTCTTGTCCTTCAAAAAACGTTTAGCCCCCGCCCAGACGGTCAGGATGCCGACGAGGGTGGCGGCAAGGCAGAACAGCACAAACCTGGGCCGGAAGTTGTGCAGGATGTCCACGCTGCCCATGTCCAGAAACAGCATGAGCGGCAAGGTCACCTTAAAGGTCAGCCTGTCCGACGCCTTGCAGAACGCGGGCGGCAGAAAGCCGAGCTGCCCCAGCGCGTACCCCACCACCATGACAAGGAACACCGGCAGGGTCGCGTTCAGGCTGAAAATTAAATTTTGCATGGCAGTTCTCCCCTTTTTTTCTGCCTTTATTCTACCATTCCCAACAAGTCTTTACAAGGCGGGGATTTTGCAAAATCTTTTTTGCAAAATCTTTTTTCGGTAAAAGCCTTGACTTTTCCGGGGTGTTTGTGCTAGAATATCTCTTGCAGTCAATGCAACAAGCGGAAGTGCTGGAATCGGCAGACAGGCACGTTTGAGGTGCGTGTGTCTATGACGTGTGGGTTCAAGTCCCATCTTCCGCACCAAAAGAAAGAGCGTAGGAACGTTGGTTCTTGCGCTCTTTTGCTTTTTGTGAACACGCTTTTGAACACATATTGGAGAATGAAGTACTAAAATAGCAGACAATCAGCCACAATCTCTCACTTTCATGCTCTCTGTTGCAAGTAACCTCAAGTGCCTACAGCACCTCGGCGCTGTGGTCTTCAAACTGTATTTTCACGCTTTAGCTCCTCTTGAATCCATGATACATCATCGGGGAGGCGGTTAAGAGCTTTCAAGGTATCGAAATAATCCCTTGCGATTTCTTGCGATATAGGGCAATCGCCGTCGAATGCTTCAATGTCTTTGTCTGTCCATTTGTGGTCGATAGGTGTATTTTTTTAAAATGCCTGCATTTCCTCGATAAAGGTCTCATTTATGTCAATGATTGTAGTCAATACCATATTCTTTAGCCCTCTTTAGAAATGCTCGCGCTATATCTGCTTGACAGGTCGGCGCCTGATTGCTATAATAAACATAGAAAAGGCGCTGCGACAAGCGGTTAGCCCTTTTGGATTATAGGTTCATCTAAGAACCGTCACCGTGCAGGGTGGCGGTTCTTGCTTTTTACAGTGATCGTTACCGTAAGTCCGAAGACATGGAAAGTCAATGTAATTGGCATTGGTCTCACCCCCTCTCGGGAAGTGTGGCCAACCGCCTGCCGTGTTGTGCAGCGCCTTGCCGCCGAAGCGGCATATTTACAATATCATATTTCGACACGCCGCGCAAGTCCTGCGACGTGTCTTTTTGTTTATTGGTACATTTGCGGGTTCAAACGTCTGTTTTCTTCCTGACAAAAACGCTCAAATTCCGTCCATTCTTCCGGGTGGGCAAGGCGGTATTCTACGTCGTCCACAATAATGACAGCATAGCGCTTATGCAGCGGTGCAAGGTCGTTCACGATCTCCCCGTTGGGCAATTCATAACCGCCCTCGACCTGTTCAACCACAAGGACGCCATCTTTGCTTTTCAATGCCCGTTCCAGCGCATCCAGCCTTGCTTTGTTCAATACCTTCATATTACCGCCTCATTTCATCCTCAAGCGCCTGCAAGCGCTGTTCGTAGTCTACAACTTCGGTCATCCTCAAGCTGTATTCGCACAATGCACGGCACGCCGCAATCTGATACTGTGTCGGCTGCGCATCGTCCATAACAATAGAGGAAAGGCGCTCAATAGCAGGCGGCAGGGCTGCTTTTGCTTTGTTCGTGGCATCCTCCAGCAGTGAAGAACAGCGTTTTTTGTATTCTGCCAAAAATTCCGGGTCTTTCAGATAGAGCCGCATTGTGCGGCTTCCCACGCCTGTTTCTTGTGCTGCCGCCTTTACTGTGGGGGACGTGAGAAGCGCTGCAAGGGCTTTTTCTTTTTTAGGGGTCATATATAGTCACCTCATACAAAAGAACGGCGCAAGCCGTAGCCCGCGCCGCTGTGGAAGTCTTTTAGGTCGTTGCCTGATAATAGATGCCCTTTTTCTTGTTGTCCAGAACAAAAGCATCATAGCAGATGCGGCCAGTCACAACCGCGCCGCTGCTGTAGATCGTGTCGTTGTGGACGTTGAAGTCTTCCAGCTTGGTCGGGGCAACGGTGGCAGAGGGATGGGCAACCATAAAGCCAAACTTGGCAGGCAGACGGTTGGCAGGCACTTTCTGCACGTTCATGCCGTCAATGTTCGCAATAACGCCTTTCTGGCGCATCTCCTCGCCCACATCACAGTTGAGAACGATGCTCTCGCTCTGCTTCATAAGCTGATAGGTGGCAGGGGTTACGATCAGCACGCGGTCAGTTTCCGGAACCTCTGCATCATCCAGCACGGCAGACGCTGCCAGAATATCGCTGTAAATGCTTTCGGCGGTAAGGGCCTTTGCGGCGGGCTTGGTGCCTGCGCCAGTACACATAACGCCGTAGGTGTAGCTGTCAACCTCCGGGATAACGACCTCACGATTCTGGCGGGCCAGTGCGGTAGCGGCTTCAACCTGCTGCTGGGTCTCGTCAGCGTCCAGCTTATCCACGTTAAAAATAAAGCTGCGGTCTTTCTTCAGGGCAAGCTCTTCTGTGCTGGCGTTCAGATCAGCAATAGAACCGTAGCGGCTGAAATTATCGCCTGCCGGGCCAGTGCGGCCATAGTCCTGCATCTCGGAGGTCTGAATCTTGTAAACCTTAATGGTATGTGCGCCCGTCCAGTCGAAGTCCTGATTGGTCACAAGGCTGCGCTTGCTTTCGTTCTTGAACTGTTCATCGGTGTACGGTGCAAATTTTTCGGTAAGAGTAATCGCCATTATAAAGCGTCCTTTCGGTTATTTTTTGAGAAACGCTTTTCTGATCAGTTCGCTTTCGTCCGGTTCGCTTTTAGTGAACGGTGGGGTCGCGGTGTTTGCGCCTTTGACCGTGAAAGTGTCGCCCATGTGGGGGAACGCTTCCAGCAGCTTGTCCGCCTGTGCCTTGAAGCTGTCGAAGTCGGCAGTGTCCAGCACGTCCAGCAGCTTGGCAGGGTATTTCTTATCGCCTGCCACAAGCTCACGGCATTTAAGAGCCTGCTCCCGTGCGTCAAGGGCTTTTTCCCTGTCGGTGGTAGCCTGCTCTGTTGCGGCCTTGCTGCGCTCTCGTGCGAGCCGTTCGCTCACAATCTGATTGACCTGCTCTTGGGTAAAGAGCTTTTCCCCAGATTCCGTATGGGTGGCGTTGGTGGTCTGCGTTTCGTTGATATTAGTATTTTCCATATAGGGGTTCCTTTCCGGCTTTACCGCTGCCGTAAGCGTATTTGTACCGCTGTGGGCTTCCACATAGGTACAGGGAAACGTTCACCGCCAGAAACAGCCTGCAAAGGAGATGCGCCGGAGGCTGCGCCCATGCACAAAAAAACAGGCCCAAAGAAACGGTAAACGTTTCCCTGAGCCTGTGTAGCTTTACCTTTCGGCGGTACTCTTATTTATAATATTATACCACAAAACGTTACTTTTTGCAAGTGGTTAAGTAGAATACATGAACGCCGCCCGGCGCGGTGCTGTTGTGCTGCCGTACATCGGGCAGGGTTTGTAGCAGCTCGGCACGGACGCGCTCAAAGGCGGCGCGTTCCTGGTCGGTGTAGGTCAGTTTAATCTTCATCGACACTCTCTCCCTGTTCAAGAATCAGCTTGACAGCGAGGCCCCACAAGTGGTCTAGCTGTTCATCGGTGGCGGCGGTCAGCATGCCGTTAAGAGCCACTATATACGCGGTTCGATTAAAGTTCTCCATGGCGTCATATTCCTTTCTAAAGCGCCCGTATGGCCTGATAGCACAGCCGTGTTTGTTATGCCTTGCGCTGCTGCCGGGCGTTCTCTATGTATGCCCGTAATTCGGCTTCGGTATGGTCTTGCTTGAAGTAACCGCTTTTCACGGCTTCGATAAAAATTTCGGTGTCGATAGCATCGAGCTGCATAATCAGATCAATGGCCCGCTGCTGAGTTTCAGAGAGGTTATTCATTGCAAGCACCCCCATTCTTTGCCGCCTGACGGCGGGCAAGGGATGCCCTGCACCTTTCAAGGACAAAGTCGAGTTCCTCTCGAGTTAGTTCGTTGAGGGCTTTTTCTTGTTCCTCACCCTTGCTGGTCAAGAATTTCATTATTTTTGCATAATCCATTGTGCTTTACCTCCAAATTTGATAATATAGAGGCGGTATAACTGCCATGCATAAGCCGTTTGCCGCCTGCCGCCTGGGGTGTTGGTCGCACCCTGGGCGGCTTTTCTTGTTTGCAGTCGCAGCGCTCGCCGGGGTCGAGATTCGCGCCGCATCGGGGACACGTCCAAAACTTCACTGTGCGCTGTTCCCCTTGATAGCTTCGGTCAAATCGTCGAGCTTGGCGGGAATCTCACCGAGAATTTCTTGCGAGATAGTCTGCCCCATAATACATTGGGCAATGTTGATGCCGTCTACGATAAGGCCGCAGCGGTTGTGGCTCCAGACTGCGCAGCCCTCACGCTGGCAATAGCTGCGCTGCATGAAGGGGCAAATTTTAGGTACAATCGTCATAATAGAATCCTTTCTACTTGTAGTTTTTACTTGAGAGGGAAAGTAAAATAAGAAGTTGATATTTTTTGATGTATGTATGTCAATTATCAATTTCTTACGCGATACGAAGTTGATTGTCGCCGAGCATTAGTAGTTGATCAACTTCGTATTCAATAAGAAGTTGATAATATACGATATATCGTTATAAATCATTAACTTATTATTTTGGTATCCCCCTCTCGGAGGGGGTCAACATAGCAGTCTGCCAAAAATGTAAACCACTGTGCAGCACCTTTTGTGGTCTTCCTCTGTATCGGCTTTTTGACAATCTGCTTGCTATTAACAAGCTCTTTGTAAGCCTTTTGGTATGTAGCCACGCTGCATCCCGTCTCATTCAGCACAGCAGTCTGAAGCTGTGTGCTTGGCAGGCTGCCCAGTTTGGAATCTTCCAGCACAGACAGGATAGCATCTTTTGCGCTGTCTCTTGTAGTAGCAGGCTTTGCGGTACGCTGAAAAACAAAGTCCGCATCGTTTCTATCTGTCCGACCTTTGTAAACTGCAACGGCTGTGCGCACACCCTCGACCGTTGTTCCTTCGATGGTGAACAGCGTGGTCATGGGCTTTCTCGCATAGCTGTCTTTCTCCACGCTGGCATATACTGCCTCATCTGTTTTTGAGTAGCCCAGCATGATAACACAGCGGGAGAGATCCCATAGGTCTGAACTGTCTGAAAGACGCTGCCGCCCTGCAACATTCGATTTTTTATTGGTGTGGCACACTGTAGCGCCAGCAGCGTTTACAGCTGCGCAAAACGATTTGAACGGGGTGACAACGCCGCGCATCTCGCTGCGATTGTTCATCTGTAGTCCGGCTGGTAAAAATGCCTGTATGGGGTCGTTAATTACAAGGTCAGGTTTCAACTGGCTGATTTTAGCCTGTAATGCCTGGCTGTCAATGGTCAGCAGTGTGCCCCTTTGGCGAAAGTAACTATCTGCTGTAATGACGTTTACCTTTGACAAGTCTGCGCCAGCTGCCAGCAATCGCGGGCGAAGCACTTTGCTGGGGTCATCCTCGCCGGATAGAATCAACACACTTCCGGGCTCTTTTGGTGCTTCCGGGAAAAAGTCGTTTCCTTTGCCAGTTGTGACGGCTGCAATAAGCTGTGAATAGTAGATACCTTTGCCGGTGCCACCATCCGCGCCGATCAGCGCCATTTCACCGCGGGCAATCAAGCCAGGAATCAGCCAATCAACTTCCGCTGTCGGAACACTTCCCAGTTGAAGCGTTTCAAACTCGCTTGGTTCTTCGTCCTCGATTGTATCCGGGCACAGTCTCCGCAGTTCATCCAGTGCGGCTTGCTTGCGCGTGCCGGGCGGTACTGCTGCCTCTTTCTCATGGTATGGCAATAGGTCTTGTTCAGATAACTGCTCATACCTGACGCGGCTTTGCAGCAGCTTGGCAAGCATCTGCTCCCGCTCGGCGCCGCTTGCAGCACAAGCCAGATAATAGAGCAGGTTGTCCATGCCGGGGTTGAGGATTGCCCGGCCCACTGCATCAAGAAAATCGGAAAAATCCTCTTTTGTGCAGCTTGGCAACGGGCCGTTTGTTGTCCACATGTTGGCCGTCCATAAAATCCGCTCGGCTGCTTGCTGGGCACGTTGGTAGCTCTTGAAGCGTCCATTGAAATCTTTTTCGCTCAACCGCTCACCCCCGCAAAGAAATACTTCCCGTAGTCAACCGGAGCAATGTCAAGCGCCTTAGCAAGCCGCTCGACTTCCCAGGTGTTGAACGGATACTTGCCGCTCATACGGTTGACCATTGCGCTGGGGCTGATGCCCGCAATCTTGGCGGCTTCCTCTTGTGTCAGGTCGTGTTCCATAAACTTGACCCGAAGATTGAAAAATCTTTGTCGCATGGGTTACTCTCCTTTGCTTTCTAACAGGTCTGCCACGTCCACGCCCAGAGCGCGGGCAACGTGCCGAGCGCTGTTGTCGTTGACACTTTTTCCGCACCTCATAGCTGAAACCGTCATGCGAGAAACAAGGGCTTTTTCTGCCAGCGCCTTGACGGTCACGTCTTGCCGCGCCATTTCGGAAATCAGCTTCACTCGGTCAATACGCATATTTTGTTCACCTCACTTTCACACAAGCATTAGCTTGTGCAATTATGATAGCACAAGCAACGGATTGTGTCAAGGCTAAAACACAATCTTTTTTGCTTGTGTTTTCCTTACATACGTGTTATTCTTATAAATAGAATAGGAGGAGACCGCATGACAACAGGTGAACTTATCAAGCAGGCAAGACAAAATTCAAAAATGACACAAAAAGAGCTTGCCGAAAAAGTCGGTGTTTCCTATCAGATGATTCAAGCGTGGGAAAATAACCGACGTAATCCAAAAACTGAAACACTAAAAAAAATAGCCGTTGCTCTTAATGTGCAATGGTTTGAGTTATACTCTGATGATCCTCATGAACAGTCAAGAGGCATTATATATGACATTTCAGACCGAGCGGGCATTTCAATACTCGACAAGGATGGTAATGTAATAAATCATCCTAAGAAAACTAACGCAAAGTGGGTTAAAACGCCAAGTGCGTTCTCAAAAATTGCTCAATTTAACTCTGAAAACGAAAAAGCGTTGTTTCTGTATACCAACTTGAATGAATCTGGCAGATATGAAGCTGCAAAGTTTTTTACAGAGCATTTAGATAAAGACAGTCTCCCGGAAGCAATTGCCTATCTACAGCAGTTGGTTGACACACCGCAATACCAAAAAAAAGACGAAGAATAGCCGCTATTTGCCGCTTTTTCGCGTTTTTAATGAAATTATACGTCTGCAACGTCAAGCCCGTTATAGCCCCTCTTTCGCGGGCTGACAGGCATAATAAAAGCCGTCTGCATTATCACAGACGGCGGGAAGGTGGTGTATTATGGGCAAGAGAACGAACACAGCGCAGTGGGTAGAATCAACACAGCGCTGGCGAGTCAGTGTACAGAAAGACGGTGTGCGCAAGCAGTTTTACAGCAGCAAGCCGGGGCGCACAGGTCAGCGGGAAGCAAACGCAAAAGCCGATGCCTGGTTAGATGACGGCATAGCTGCCCGCGCCGGACGCGTTGAGGACGTTTGTAAAGCATGGCTGCATAATGTAGAGATCACTACCAGCAGCACGAACTACCGCCCATTAGAGAGCCGTTGGCGCTGCTGGGTGCTGCCTGTGCTGGGCAAGAAACGCATCAATGCTATTACAGATCAGGATTTACAGACGGTCATAAACAACGCCCATGTGGCAGGCAAGAGCAAGAAAACGCTTATGTTGTTAGCTGCCGATATGCGGTCATTTTGCAAATACTGCCGCAAGGCAAAGCTGTCTACCTATATGCCCGAAGACTTGACGATTCCGGCAGGCGCACGCTTCAAGGGCAAAAAGGTGCTGCAACCTACTGACATGGTCAAGCTGTTCAATACAGATACTACGACCTATAAAGGCGCTGTTGTCCGCGATCAGTTCATAAACGCTTACCGCTTCCAGGTACTTACAGGTCTGCGCCCCGGTGAGCTTGTAGGGCTGCGCTGGGCAGATATACACGGCAACATGGTCTACCTTTCCCGCTCCATCAATGTAGATGATGAAGAGACACACGGCAAGAATGAGAACGCCGTCCGCTCGTTTGTCATGTCCGATGTGGCAAGGCGCGTGCTGGACGATCAACGCAATCTCACAGGAGATGAAGAATCTGTATTCTGCATCAAGTCAGAGCAGTTCTATTATTACCGCTGGCGCATTTACTGCCGTGTCAATGAATTACAGGCAGTCAGCCCATACGAGCTGCGCCACACCTTTGTAAGCGTGGTAAAGACCTTACCAGCAGGAGAGGTCAAGCCGCTTGTAGGCCATAGCGCCGACATGGACACGTTCGGCGTGTACGGTCATGCTTTGACAGGGGATGCGGAGAACACCGCGCAGGCCGTCAACAGCGTGTTCTTGCGGGTGCTGAAACAGGCGTAATCTGAACACATATTTGAACACACTTTTGATTCTTATAGGCAAGTTTTATATTTTATCCATGAGATTTAGTACAGCGAAAACACGGCAGTTATAGCTTTCGTGCAGGAGATTTCAACGGTAAATCGAAGCAATTTTGGTTCAAGTCCCATCTTCCGCACCAAAAGAGAACCCCCATGGCGTATCCCGCCATGGGGGTTCTCTTTTTTCCTGCCACGCAGACTAAACAAAGCCCCCCGGCATCATCACGATGCCGGGGGGCTTTGCGTTTATGGAAGGACAAAGAGAATCTCAGGGTTAAAGCTTAGGCGCGGTACTCCGCGGGCAGCTGGTCGACGGTCTGCCACTTTTCCATGGCATCTTCCAGCTTCATGCCGTTCGCAACCGCGTCGCGGCGGCAGGCGTTGACGGCCTGGATCTCCTTCATCTTCTCGCCGGTCAGGCTGTAGCCCTTCATGGCGATGAGAGTGGCTGCCCAGGCGACCATCGGGATGACGCAGAACAGGACGATAACGACCACATTCATGCCCGGAGTGTACGGGTCATACTGGGTGGGCAGGGTGTTCAGACCGATAAAGGTCACGGCAATGCCGACGACGGTGGCGGACAGGCTGGAAACGAGCTTATCCACCAGGCTGAACAGCGTACCCATGATGCCCGGAATATACTTGCCGGAGCGGTAGGTCTCGTAGTCGGAGCAGTCGGCAACCATCGGAATGGGCATGTCGGCAGTAGCGTAGTATGCGCCGTAGCCGATGCCGAAGAACAGGATGAACAGAATCGTGTACAGGTTGATGGACAGACCATTCTCGCCCAGCAGGCTCAGATGGAATGCATCACCGCGCCCCCACAGCAGCAGCAGGACCAGCACGCCGACATAGCAGGCCAGCGCCACGCTGACATACTTCGTCAGGCTGGCCTTCTGGCCCTTCTTCTGGCTGGTGCGCACAGAGAGAATGAAGAACGGCACACTGCAGGCGTAGCCCAGCACCATCATGGGCAGGTACAGCCCATCGTAAGCACCCATCATGCAGCCGTAGAGCATGCACAGGACCGTGGTGTTGTTGGCGATGGAGAGCGCCAGCTTCGTGCCCGCGCCCGCGATCATCAGACGCTGCATGGGTTTGTTTTCCCGGATGATCTGCAGATATTCGCTGACCTTGACCTTCTCGGTCTTTTCGCCGCCGATGCCGAAGTACTTGGGCTGATCCTTCTCCCAGATGCCGATGATGGCCAGGATGGTCAGCGCAATGGACATCACAATGCCCACGGGGGCCAGCGTGCGGAAGAAGCCCGCGGAGGAATAGCCGCCCTCATAGTTTTTGGCAAGGATGGGAGCCAGGAACTGCATAACGCCCATGCCCAGCAGACTGCCGACGGTGTTGAAGATCGTGAACAGCGGGCGCTGCTTGGGGTCGTTGGTCAGAACCGTCTGACCGGAACGGGTGCAACTGGTCTGGAAGGTGTAGCCGATGACCCAGACAAAGTACAGGCCCACAAACGCGGCATAGCGTGCCCACATCATCGTATCGGGGATCGTCGGGGTGATGCCGTACAACACCAGAATGCTGACGGCCATGATAAGGTTGCCGATGGCCATGAACGGGCGGAATTTGCCGAACTTACCGTTCGTGCGGTCCATCAGCGCACCGATGATCGGGTCGGTGATGGCATCGCACAGGCGCATGGCCGTGACCATGGCCGAGGCAAACAGAGTGCCCAGCGCCAGTACATTGCTGCCGAAGGTGGCAATGTAGGAAAGCACAAGGACGTAATAAACATTCGTGGCACCGTTGTTCAGCGGAAACAGTACCAGCTGGTAGAGTTTGGCGCGATTGACGCTGGACGCTTTTGCATTTTCGCTCATGGGCTGCTCCTTGTTGTGGAAAAAGAAATCTTACTCAAAAGTCCCCGCCGGGGCCGGCGGGGAGCTTGCGGAAATTCTGTAGAAATCAGGCTTTCTTAGCGGCTTTCAGGGATTTTTTGAAATCCTTGTAGGCCTTGTATTCTTCGGTCTTGCGGAACTTGATGCCGCCAATGATCCACATCACGATGCCCAGCAGGCAGAAGAAGGAGGAGGCACAGGCAATGATGATGCTCATGGTGACAACCGTCGGGCGGGTGACCTTGATGGTGGTGTCGGCACCCACGCCGTTCATGCCGCAGGAGCTGGCGATGGCATACAGGTTGTGGTGGCAGGCCTCGCGCATGGCGGTGACGATGACGGGGTCGTTCTTGTACTGGGGCAGGGTGTCGGTGACGAAGGACATCATGGCATCGTAGATGGACACACCGGCCAGCACGCCGTCGGGACCGTTGACATACTGGGTCAGAACGTTATCGGTGATGACCATACCCTCGCAGCCCCACTCGTTGCGCAGGATGCCGGTGACCAGACCGTAGTTGCCGCCGGACCAGACAGCGCCCCAGCGGGTGTAGGCGATCATAACGCCGTTGGCGTTGCCGACCTCGACGGGAGCCTGGAAGGCCTTCAGATAAACCTCACGGGCAGCCTGCTCGTTGACCCAGACACCCAGGCCGATACGATCCTGCTCGCAGTCGTTCAGGGCAAAGTGCTTCATCACAACATGGACGCCCTTGTCCTGAATTGCCTTGACTTCGTAAGCGGACATCATGCCGGAGAGGAAGCCGTCCTCGGAGTAGTACTCGAAGTTACGGCCACCGTAGGGGGTGCGGTGGATGTTGTTGCCGGGGCCGTACAGGCAGGCAATGTTGGCTTCCAGGCAGTTGTTGCCGATGACCTTGCCGATCTCGGTCATGATCTCGGTGTTGAAGGTGGCAGCCATAACGTCCTCAGAGGTGAAGGCGGTGGCGGTCAGCTGGCTCTTGTCGTTGCCCAGCAGGCTGGCGGTCAGACCCTGGGGGCCGTTCTCGTCGCGGGTGCCGGGGGCCTCCACGCTCTTGACGGGCATGGTCCAGTGGAAGGCGTCACCGATCAGGGAGTTCATCTCGTCGAAGGTCATCTGATCCAGCAGCTCATCCCACTTGGGATCGTTGTAGTCCAGGCCGATCATGTCGTACAGCTTGACGCCATTCTTGGCGCCGAGGGTGGGCATATCAACGCTCTCGTAGTCGGCAGGATCGTAGCGGATGTCCTTCAGGTCCTTCTTGAGCAGGTCGGTCAGGGCCAGCTTGACGGTCTCGGTGGGCAGGGTGCCGTTCCAGTCAGAGCGGCTCAGCCAAGTCACGGTCTCCTCAATGCCCTCGTACAGGTTGGGGTCGGCGCAGGACAGCTGGTTGGTGATGGCGGTGCCGTTTTCGCTGGTGGCATAGGTAGTGGTGTCGAGGGCTTCCTCGGTCCAGGTGTAGGTCAGGTCGGCGTTGCCGTCGGCGGTCATCTTGCCGTTGGTGGACTCCACGGTGTAGCCCTTGGCAGCCAGAATGTTGTTGACAGCGTTGTGGGCATCGGTGGCGGCAGTGAAGTAGTAGTCACCGGCGTCGAGGATGTAGGTGCCGGCGCCGTAGGTGTCGTAGGAAGCGATATCGCGCTTGTTGACGGTCATGGACAGCGTCTCGGAAGCGCCCGGCTCGATCATGCCGGTCTTGCCGAAGCCGACCAGAGAAACGGCAGACTTCTCGACGCCGTTTTCCTTGTCGTAGTCGGTGTAGGGGCTCTGGACATAGACCTGCACGGTCTTTTTGCCGGCCATGTCGCCGGTGTTGGTGACCTTGACGGTGACGGTGTAGGTGTCATCGGCGGCATTGTAGCTGACGTTCATGTCGCTGATGTCGAAGTCGGTGTAGCTCATGCCGTAGCCGAAGGGGTAAGCCACGATGTCGCCGTAGGCGTAGTCGCCTGCGTTGCCGCTGCCGGTGACGAAGTCCTCGTAGCGGGTCTCGTAGTACTTGTAGCCCACATAGATGCCTTCCTGGTAGATCATGTAGGACTTAGCCTTGGCGGACACATCGCCGCCCTCGACATAGCCTTCGTAGGTGGTGGGGGTGAAGTTCCACATGGCGGGGGCGCTGAAGTTGTCGTAGCAGTAGGTATCGACCAGGCTGCCGGAGGGGTTGACCTTGCCGGTCAGGATCTCGGCCACGGCATTGATGCCGGAGATGCCCACGTCACCGATCCACAGTGCGGCGTCGATGTCGTACTCGTTGTTCTTGAGGAAATCGACCTGCAGGGCGTTGGCGGAGTTGATCAGCAAGATGGTCTTTTTGACGGTGCCGTTCTTCTTCATCTCGGCAACGTTCTGCAGCATAGCCTTCTCGTTCTCGTCGAGCGCCAGATAGTTGACCTCGCCGTAGGAAAGGTCAGCACCCTCGCCGCCGACGCGGGACAGGGTCACGATAGCGGCATCGCCGTACTGGGCAACGCTGTCCTTGACCTCGTCGGTGTAGACATCCCAAGGCACCTCGGCGGTGACCTCACTGGAGGTGGCGACCATGCCGCTCTTGGAGCGAGCGTAGTCCTTGCCGGCGCCGACGGTGTAGAAGTCCCACAGGGTGGGGTTGACGGTGACACCGACCTTTTCGAGGGCGGTGCGCAGGGTGTCGGCGGTGGAGGCATCAATATTGCCGGAGCCGGTGCCGCCGTACACGAGGTTGACGCTGCTGCTGGAGAAGGTGCTGACCTTAGCGTCGGCAGCCAGAGGCAGCGCATTGTTGTTGTTCATCAGCAGGGCAGCGCCCTCGGCCTCGACCTGCTGGGTCAAAGCCAGACCGTAGTTGACCATCTCCTCGGCGGAGTTGAAGTCACTGGTGTAATACTGGGCGTTGGCGTCCTCGTTCTGCAGCTTCCAGAAGCTGCCGCCGAAACGGGCCGCCATGGTGTTGTCGAACTTTTGCAGAAGGATGCTAAGCGGGATCGAAACGATCATCACCACGGCGCAGATGATTGCCAGAATCTTCCACGGCGTAATGTGCTTACGCTTGGTCTTTTTGTAGGCCTTTTTCAAGGTCTGCTTTTGCATTTTCAGATCATCCATTACCTTTTTCTCCTTGTTTTATATAAAACAGCCGCACGGTGCGGCGTGTTTCAAAAGAATACGATGCGATTTCCGGGAGGTTTGTAGGGGCCGGGCATGCCCGGCCCGCGGCTTTCCCGCAAATGCTCGTTTGCCATTCGGCTGCGGGCCGCACATGTGCGGCCCCTACAGCTTGGCGAAATTTACACCCAGTTTGCGCTGGTGGACTTTTTCTTAGTCAGCTTGTAGTCCGGGTTCGGGGCATCGACCTTGCGGAATACCGCATCGTCGATGCTGTCCCCTGCCACGGCCTGGACCTTCGTCTCGCCGTTCAGCTTGACACGGAACTTGAAGATGTGCTCGCCCTCCTGCTCGGCCAGCTTTTCGCCGTCCACGTAAAGCGTAACATTCTTCTGGTTCGAGTAGACCTTGACCTCGATCTCATTCTCGGTGCGGTCCGCATAGCGCTTCGAGCAGATATGCACGAACGGCTCGTCGCTCCACCACGCTTTATAGATGTAGAAGCTGTCCTTCTTGGTCTTGCGGTCAAAGGTGACAAGTCCCTTATGATTCATACCCGGCTCGCCGCCCTGGTCGCGGGCGTCGGCGGCAAAGTCGTACATGTTCCAGACGTGGGTCGCCCACAGCCATTTGTGGCGGTCAAAGCAGCGGAGCATGTACTCATGGTAGATGGCCTGGTATTCCTCGGTGTGGTCACCGCGGCGGGGATGGCTGCTGTGCAGGTTCGGCATACCCTCGGCGCCGTACTCGCTGAAACCGAGCGCGCGGTTCGGGTAGCAGAGGTGGAAGAAGTCCATCCAGAGGTCGTTTAAAAAGAGGCCCGGCACGTACCAGCCCAGATACAGGTTCCAGCTGACGAGATCCGTGATATGCGCCACCGGGTTGAAGGGTCCGCACATCGCGTAGCAGGCCAGCGTCGTCAGGCGGGTCTTGTCCATCTCATGGCAGAGATCGTTCAGCACATGATGGTTGTCGCGCATGTCGCGGTTGTCCTTCGTCGAGATCGTGATCTCGTTCGAGACGCCCCAGCAGACGATGCAGGCGTGGTTGTAGTTCTGGACGATCAGCTCCTTCATCTGCGAGATGGTGTTCTCACGCCCGTTGGGCATGTGCTCGGAAATGTAGGGAATCTCAGCCCAGACGACCATGCCGGCCTCATCGCAGAGGTCGTAGAAGTACTGGTCGTGCTGGTAGTGCGCCAGACGGATCGTGTTCGCGCCCAGCTCCTTGATGAGCTGCATATCCTCGTCGTGCATCTCGCGCGTGATGGCATTGCCCAGACCCTTGCGGTCCTGATGGCGGGAGACGCCGTGCAGCGGATACGGGCGGCCATTGAGGAAGAAGCCCTGCTTGGGGTCAACCGAGAAGCTGCGCACGCCGAAGCGCTGGCGTACCTCGTCCTGTACCTCGCCGTTCAGCACCAGACGCACCGCGCAGGTGTAGAGATACGGGTCGCGGACGCCGTTCCACAGGTGCGGGTGCTCCAGCGTGACCGTCGTGTCCCGGCCCTTGCCGGTCAGCACCTCGGCACCGGCGGCGTCGTAAATCGAGAACTCGACCTCTCCGTCGCCCTCCATCCAGGTCTTGACCTCGATGTCAGCGTTTGCGCCGTTGACAGTGGGCGTGATCTGCACGCCCGGGCCGCCGAGATAATCCAGCGCGATGTGGTTCCGGTTGACGACCAGCAGGCTGACGTCGCGGTAGATGCCGCCGTAGAAGGTGAAGTCAGCCTTCTGTGGGTAGACGCGGTCATTTTTGCTGTTGTCCGCTTCCACGATCAGCTCATTGCTGTCGGCCAGCAGCGCCGTGACATCCGCGCGGAAGGTGGAGTAGCCGCCGTCGTGGCGGGCGATTTCCACCCCGTTCAGCGTGACCTTGGCGCTGGCATTCACGCCCTCAAACTGCAGCCAGACCTGTTGGGTATTCTTGTCAAAAGCGGGCGCCGCAAACCGCGTCTTGTAGATGCAGATGCCGCGCCAGTAGTCGTTGCCGCCGTCCTGGCCGTCGATGTTGTTCCAGGTGTGCGGCAGGTCCACGGCAGTGGTCTTACCGTCAGGGCCGGTGAACTGCCAGTTCTTCATCAGCTTGGTCGTGCTTCGCATTGCGCCCTCCTGTGTTGTTTTTTACTGTATCTGTATTGTACAGAACTGTTAAATTTCTGGCAATGGGTTTGCGAAAAGTGGTATTCCTGGCGGGATATTCGGTTTTTGGGGTACAAAAAAGGCCGCCCGTTCTTTGTACATCTTGCACAAAAAACAGGCGGTATTTTTTCTTTCATCCCCTGGTGAGCGGCAGCACGATTTTGACGGCGAACAGCTCTCCGCGGGGCTCTGTCGCCATGGCGCCGCTGTATTTCTGCACGACACGGCGGGCGACCTTCAGCTCATAGCTGTGGCGACGTCCGTGGTCGGGCTGGCTGCCGGACAGCGCCGGGCCGATGACGTTGATGACCGCGAAGCCCTGCCGCCTGCATACAAGCAGGTCGATCATGCGGCGGTCATTCTGCTGCTGGGCTGCAGCGTCGATGGCCTGGTCGAGCAGGTTCGAGAACAGCGCGTACAGGTCACCAGGCTCGATGGCCGCAAGGCAGGTGCCATCGGCTACGCAGTTCAAGCGGATGCGCTGGGCCTCACACAGCAGGCTCTTTTCGGTCAGGACGACGTCCAGCACCTCATTACCGGTGGCAGCGTTGGCGTCGTACATCCGGGCCGCCTGCTCGGCCTCGTCAAGGCTCTGCGTTGCGGCCTCGTCGGGCTGCAGACGGCGCAGGTCGGCGATTTGAACCTTGAGCTCATGGCACTTGCGGTTGATGATCTGCACGTTCTGCCGTGCGATCTGGTACTGCTTGCGCTGGCGATCATACAGAAGGTTCAGTGCGTCCATCTCCTTCTGCATGGCCGCTTTTTTGAAAAGCTCGGTCTGTAAATAGAGCAGCGTCACGCAGTAAAACTGGGTCAGCATCGACGGTGCGACTACCGCCGATGGCTGCAGCCCGACGCGCAGACTGGTTTGCAGTGCAAAAAACTGAAAGACGAATATCGCGCCCAGAAGTCCGGCACTGCCCAACTGGCGAGGGCCGATGTGGTAGATGCCGTCCTCCGGCATCGTGCGCGCCATGGTATACCGGACCGTCACACAGCAGGCAATGGTAAAGCCCAGCTGCCCCAGCAGTATCGGCGTGCTGTGCAGCGGCAGATGGCGCATTCCAAGCGCCTTCGCCGTCCAGATCAGAACGCGCCACAGCTCATAGGCCGACTCCGTCGTCAGGACGATCCAAATGCTGCAATATGCGCTGGCCGACCAGTCCAGCAGCGTGCAGAGATGGGTTGACACCGCAGCCCAGATGAAATAACCGCCGTAAATCACCAGCAGCATCGCCGACTTGGCGTGGCCGCTGTTGGCCCAGATGATGACCTGCGCAAACGGCACTGCCGAGATAAAATTCAGGGCGGTGCGCATGGTAAAATTTCTGCGTTTTTTCAGCGGCAGCCAGTAGGCCAGCTCCGCACCGCACAGGCCGACAGCACAAATCACCCATGTCAGAAGTGTATCCACCTACAGCGCACCCCCGACATAGGCCGCCAGCGCGGCCAGAAAAGCCGTGCGCCGGCGACGACTGATCTCCAGCCGCTCCAGCCGCTCCTCCCCCACCTGCACCAGATCATCCTGCACGCCCCTGACGTGGCGCAGGTTGACCAGATAGCACTGGTTGCAGCGCGCAAAGTGGTAGGCAGCCAGATCCTTTTCGGCCTTCAGCAGACTGCCGCGCACCGACCAGGTATCCGTGGCCGTGTGGTAGTGCAAAAGGCGGTCCCGCGTTTCCAGATAAAGGATGTCGTCGGTATCCAGCAGCTGCACCCCGCCACTGACCTGCAAGGCCACCTGCCCGCCGCGGCGGCGCCGGATGCGCTGCAAGGCGCGCTCCAGCTTGGTGCTGAACTGGTAGTAGCTGACGGGCTTGAGCACAAAGTCGAGCGCGTCGACCTCATACCCGCGGATGGCATACTGTGCCATGTTGGTGACGAACACGAGCACCACATCCGGGTCCTGCCTGCGGATGCGCTCCGCCGTCGGCATACCGCCGAGCGTTGGCATCTCAATATCCAGAAAGATGATGTCAAACCCGGGGCGGTACGGTTCCACAAGCTGTGCTCCGTCCGAGAAGGCGGTCACGTCCAGCTGGTGTCCGCTCTCCTGCGCATACTGCGCGATGAACCCGCAGAGCTGCGCCCGCATGGCGTCGTTGTCCTCGACCACGGCGATTTGCGCCATCTGCTGTGCCTCCTTTCCTGCATAAGTCTGTCTATTGCATATATATTTATTATGGCAAAAGACAGCAAAAAAAGCAACACCTTTGCAGGAAAAGGTGCTGCCGTTATGATAATTTTTATACCAGCATGACGAGTGTGCCCGCGACAAGCATGGCCAGACCTGTCAGAGCCTTTCTGCTCAGGCGCTCATGGAACACGATGTAGGAGAACAGCACTGTAACCAGAATGCTCAGCTTATCGATGGGCGCGACGAGACTGGCCGGGCCGAGCTGCAGCGCTTTGTAATAGCACAGCCAGCTGGCCCCCGTCGCCAGACCCGACAGACAGATGAAGCCAAGCTCATTTTCGGGCACCGCCTTCACCCGGCCCTGCTTGCCCTGCACAAACACCATGACCCACGCCATGATGAGCACCACGCCTGTGCGCAGCGCCGTACCGAGATTGGACTCGACCCCGGTGATGCCGACCTTGCCCAGGATCGAGGTCAGTGCCGCAAAAATGGCCGAACCGAACGCCGCCAACATCCAGCCGTTTTCCTCTTTCTGGACGCCGCCCTTTTTCTCGATCATCAGGAATGTGCCGGCGGCGATCAGCACAACGCCGATGCCCCTGGTCAAGGTCACACTCTCGCCCAGCAGCAGTGCAGCCAGCAAGATCGTCATGACCGTGCTGCTCTTGTCGATGGGCACGACCTTATCGATCGGCCCGCGCTGCAAGGCATAAAAATAGCACAGCCAGCTGACACCCGTAGCCAGACCCGACAGCCCCAGGAATACCAGACTTCTGGCCGGGATGCTGGCAATCGTCCCCTGCGAGCCGACCACAAACACCATGACCCACGCAAAAATCAGCACAATGATCGTGCGGATGGCCGTGGCCACGGTGGAATCCGTTTTGCGAATGCCGCATTTTGCCAGAATGGATGTCAGACCCGCGAACAGCGCAGAGCCGACTGCGTACAATAACCACATACAAATCGCCTCATTCAGCACTATTGTACGCTCTTTGCCAGTCTTGTGCAACCTGCTTTTGTACAAATCACGTTTTTACGCAAAAGCCGCACCCCTGTCTCTGCGCGGGGTGCGGCTTCGTGCTTATTCGCTCAATTCATGCGCCAGCAGATAGAGCATGGCGACGGCCACGATAAACCCGAAGGCGTACATCTTGCCGGGCAGCGTGTTGAGCGCCCCGGCATAGATGCCGATGAACGGGATGTGCGCCGTGACCGTGCCCAGCACGCCGGCGTACTCGACCTTCAGCGGGTCGGGTTCGGCGTTGGCGTCGCCCTTGGTGACAAGCTCGCCCTCGACGATGTGGTTTTCCACAAGGCGGTGGATCACGACGCTGCTGCCGCTCCGGTAGGCGACGATCTCGCCGGGCTGCAATTTCTCCGGTGCAGCGGGCTGCACCAAGACAACGCTGTGCACCGGGATGGCCGGGTCCATGCTGCCGCTGACGACTGATGAACACCTGCCGCGGTGTGCAGCAGGTGTTCATCAGTCGTCAGCGGTCCGGCTCACAGTCGAGGATCGACGGGATGTCCGTCCAGCGGTCTGCCTCGGCGGTGTAACGCTCATGCAGCCAGGCGACGGCCTTATCCAAGCCCGCCTGGTCGCCGTCAAACAGCTGTGTCTCGATCTTTTCCTCGGCGGTATGCTCGATGCTCCACGGGCCGGGCCAGACCTCGGCGCAGAGGGCCTCGCGCTTTTTCTTGCCGCTCTCGTCGCTCGGATCGGGCACCTTGATGGGGGTGATGACATAGCGCATACCGCCCTCTGCCCCGGAATACGGGTTGCCGTTGTGGAACCAGTGATAGATCGGGAATGCGTCAAGCATGGTCGGCACCTCTTTTTGCACAAATAAAAATACCCCGAAGCGAAACGCCTCGGGGTATCTTGGAGCGGGATACGAGTCTCGAACTCGCCACCTACTGCTTGGGAAGCAGTCACTCTACCGGATGAGCTAATCCCGCATCAGTGACTGCTATTATAGCGCAAATCAGGTAGGTTGTCAAGGGGGCAAGTTGGCGGCAACGGCAAAGCGGCAGAGTCCCTCACCTTTATATCATACTGAACAAATCCACCTGGCTCGTTTCGGGCAGACTGCCCAAAGAGCCGACGGCGCGGAGCTTGTCAAAAACAGACTGCGCCACACCGCTGGCCTGCTGCAATTCCTCCACCGAGATATACTCCTGCCCGTGCATCGTGGCCTGTTCCAGCGCAACGGCGGCGGCATCACCCAGACCGCGGATGGCCGTGAACGGCAGACGCACCTTGCCGTCCTCAACCACGTACTTGCTGGCGTAGCTCCTACCCAGCTCGATGGGCAAAAACTCGCAGCCGCGCTGCAGCATTTCGTTTTCCAGCTGCAGGCTGACCAGCGCGTCATCGTCCTTGGCGGTGCGCTCGTCCTTGGGGATCTTTTCGTTGTCGCGCAGGTGCTGCTTCGCCACACGGACGCCGCCCACGGCGGCCTCGTAGTCAATATCCGCGCCGCGCACCGTGAAGTACACCGCGTAGAAGATGGCCGGGTGGTAGACCTTGAACCACATCAGGCGGATGGCCGCCATCAGGTAGGCCACGGCGTGGGCCTTGGGGAACATATACTTGATCTTGCGGCAGGATTCAATATACCAGTCGGGCACATCGTGCTCGCGCATGGCTTCCTCCCACCCGGGCTTGAAGCCGCCCTTGGCGACCTTGCCCTTACGCACGGCCTCCATGATGTCGAACGACATCTTCGGCTCCAGTCCCTTGCGCAGCAGGTACAGCATGATGCTGTCACGGCAGCCGATGACCTCCGCAATCGTGCAGGTGCCCGAGCGGATCAGCTCGTCGGCGTTGCCGGTCCAGACGTCGGTGCCGTGGGACAAGCCGGAGATTTGGATCAGCTCGGAGAAATTCTTCGGCTGGGCGTCCAGAAGCATCTGGCGCACGAAGTTCGTGCCCATCTCGGGGATGCCGAACGTGCCGGTCTTGGAGCCGATCTGCTCCTCCGTCACGCCGAGGGCCTCGGGGCTGGTCAGCAGGCTGTAGACCTTCTCGTCGTTCATCGGGACGGAATCAATCGGAATGCCGGAGTATTCCTCAAAGAACTTGTAGAAGGTCGGCACATCATGGCCCAGCTCATCCAGCTTGAGCAGCGTATCGTGCAGGTATTTAAATTCAAAGTGGGTCGTCAGCAGACCGCCCTTGACGTCGTCCGCCGGGTGCTGGATGGCGCAGAAGTCGTAAATGTCGAAGGTATCCGGCACAACGACCATGCCGCCGGGGTGCTGACCTGTCGTGCGCTTGACGCCGGTGCAGCCCATGACAAGGCGGTTTTCCTCGGCGCGGTTGACGGTCTTGCTGCGCTCCTCGAGGTATTTTTTGACGTAGCCGTAGGCGGTCTTATCCTGCAGACCGGAGACCGTGCCTGCCTTGAACACGTTTTCCTTGCCGAACAGCTCCTCGGTGTAGCGGTGGACGTGGGACTGATACATGCCCGAGAAGTTCAGGTCAATATCAGGCTCCTTGTCGCCGTAGAAGCCGAGGAAGGTCTCAAACGGGATGTCGTGGCCCTCGACGATCATCGGCTTGCCGCAGACCGGGCAGGTCTTGTCGGGCAGGTCGAAGCCGTCAAAGTGTACGCCGTCGTTGATCCACTCGCTGTGCTTGCAGTTGGGGCACAGATAGTGCGGCGGCATCGAGTTGACCTCGGAAATGCCGGAGAAGTGCGCGACGGCGGATGAGCCGACGGAGCCGCGGCTGCCGACCTGATAGCCGCCCGCATTGGAGTAGGCCACCAGACGCACGGCAATGACGTACAAAACGGCGTAACCGTGGCCGCAGATGGAGTCCAGCTCCTTTTTCAGCCGCTTTTGCAGCACGTCGGGCAGCGGGCTGCCGTAGTCGCGCGCCGCATGCTTCCACGTGTCGTCGCGCAGCTCCTGTTCCGCGCCCGGGATGCTGGGCGGGTAGGTGCCCTTGGGGATGGCGCGCAGGTTGTTGTCGATGGTCGCGGCGATCTTGTTGGGGTTCGTCACCACAATTTCATACGCCTTTTCCTGCGGCAGATAGCTGAAATCCTCCAGCATATCGGGCGTGGTGCGGAAGTAGAGCGGGGCCTGGTTGTCCGCGTCCTTGAAGCCGTTGCCGGCCTGCAGAACAGCGCGGTAGATCCAGTCCTCCGGCTCCTGAAAGTGGGAGTCGCCCGTGGCGACAACCGGCTTATGCAGGTCCTCACCCAGCTTTATGACGGTGCGGTTGAAGTTTTTGATGGCCTCGATCGAGTCCACCTGCCCGTTGCGCACCATGAATTCATTGTTGCCGAGCGGCTGCACCTCGAGATAATCGTAATAATCGGCAATGCGGAGCAGCTGTTCGTAGGGCTGACCGGCCACGATTGCCCTGTAAAGCTCACCTGCTTCACAGGCCGGGGAGAGCAGCAGGCCCTCGCGGTACTGGTTCAGCAGGCTGCGCGGCACGCGCGGTTTCTTAAAGAAATACTGCGTGTGGGCGGCGCTGACAATGCGGTAGAGGTTCTTTAAGCCCACCTGATTCTGCACCAATATAATAAGGTGGTAGTATTTCTTTTTCAGCACCTCTTTGTTGCCGCCGAGGCCGGTGTTGATAGACTCCACCGTATGGATTCCCTTTTCCTCGAGGTCTGTCAGCATGACCTCATAGATGCGGGCCAGCGCCATGGCGTCATCGACGGCGCGGTGATGGTTGAAGGGCGGGATCTCAAGGTGCTTGTTGATGGTGTCCAGCTTGTAGTTGCGCAGCCCCGGAAAGAGCGCCTGTCCCATCGGCAGTGTGTCAATATAGGTGTTCTCGTCCCAGCTGACGCCCGCCTTCTCCCCTGCCTTGCGGATGAACAGCATATCAAAGCTGTGGGCGTTGTGGGCCACAAGGATGTTGTCCCCGCAAAATTCTTTAAAAGCGCGGATGGCCTCCTCGGGCGTCGGAGCGTCGGCGACCATGGCATCGTTGATGCCGGTCAGGTCAACGACCTTCTGCGGGATCGGCTTGCCGGGGTTGACGAAGGTGCAGAACTTCTTTTCCTCGTTGATCTTGCCGTTCTCGACATAGACCGCGCCGATCTCGGTCAGGCGCTCGGTGTTGGAGTCGAGACCCGTCGTCTCGGTGTCAAAGACGACGAACGAGCCGGAGAGCGGCATCTCGGCGCTGCCGTAGACTGCGGGGATCATGTCATCGACGAAGTAGGCCTCACAGCCGTAAATCAGCTTAAAGTTCGGGTCTGTTTCGTGGATGGCATCGGTGGCCAGCATCGCTTCGGGGTAGCCCTGGCAGACGCCGTGGTCGGTGATGGCAATGGCGCGGTGGCCCATGCGGTGAGCCAGACGCACGATCTTGCCGGGGTCGTTGAAGCCGTCCATCGAGCTGGACTTGGTGTGCAAGTGCAGCTCGACGCGCTTTTCGCCGTCGGGCGCGGTATCCTGGCGCTGCTCACGCTCGACCTGCAAAACGTCGTAGGGCATGATGACAAAGTCATGCTCGTACTTGTCGTACATATAGTTGCCGCGGACGATGAGGGTCGTTCCGGGCTTGAGGCCCTCCCACTTGGACATATCCGCGCCTTCTTCCCCCATGACCTTGAGGTTGACGGAGCCGGAGTAGTCGGTGATGGAGGTAAAATAAATCTTGCGGCGGCTGCCCTTGACCTCGGTAGCAAAGACGTCGCCCCAGACCGTAACCTTGCCGCCGTCGCCCAGATCGTTGAGGCGGCGGGTGTCGGTGGGCTTGAACTGCTTGCCGTAGAACAGCTTGACCGGCTTGTTCGTGAGGGCGAGACCTTCAATCGTAAAGTCGGGCGGTGTCTCCTTGGCCTCGAACTTGACAACGGGGGCCTTCTCCTGCAGGTACTGCTCAAACTCCTCCTCGGTGCGCGCCTTACCGGAATCGGTCAGGCGGACAACGGGCAGACTTCCTGTGCGCTCCTGGATCATCTCGGCCAGCACGCGGGGCAGCTCGACGCTCTCAAGGATCTGGCGGCCCGCGCTGACGTGGACCGTGATGCCGTCCTCGCCAAAGGTGACGGGCTCGGACTTATCGAGGAAGCCGTTGACCGGCATTCCCTTTTCTTTCAATTCCTCGATCATCAGGCGCACAGCCTCGGGGGTGATGTTCGGGTAGGCAAAGTAGCTGCGGACTTGCAGCTCATACCCGGCGAACACCTCGGCAAGGGACGCACAAAGACGCCCGCACAGCGCCTGATCCAGAGGTTCAGCACTGCGCAGGCAGATGACGACCTGTCTTTTTGTGCGGTAAAGCTCCACGCGGTCCACAAGCACACTGCCGAACGCCGCGCAGAACTGCTGGTCCGCCGTAAACTGCGGCCAGACCTGGGTGACAAATGGTTTCAAATGGGGGTACCTCACAAGTGGGTGTAGAGACAAGGCTTCCTCCGAGGGGCTGCGCCCGCAGGCGCGTGTCGGAGTGCAACCGCCGTAGGCGGCTCTTGGCACGGAGACTGAAGCTGTCCGCGAAGCGGACTGATGAGGGCGAAGTTACCGGGCATTACCCGCAAACGGATTGCCGAGGACAGCTTGCCCCTCATCCGGCCCTGCGGGGCCACCTTCCCCCAAGGGGGAAGGCTTTATGGGTTACATCTTATGAATTTCTTCCAGCAGCTGGCCGACAATATCGCCCTTGAGCATACGGATCTTCTCGCCGCGGATGAAAAGCAGGGCCTCGTCCTTACCGCCGGCAATGCCGATGTCGGCGTCGGATGCCTCGCCGGGGCCGTTGACAACACAGCCCATAATAGCGATCTTGAGTGGCTTCTTAAAGCCCTCGTCCCGCAGACGCGCCTCGACCTCGTTGGCGATCTCGATCATCGGGTACTGGGTGCGGCCACAGGTCGGGCAGCTGATGATCTCGGGACCGGCGACGGCGTAGCCCGCCGCGCGCAGGATGTCATACCCGGCGTAGACCTCGTTCTCGGGTTCATCGGTCAGACTGACGCGCAGCGTGTCGCCGATGCCCTCCATCAGCAGACCGCCGATGCCCATACCGGACTTGATGAGGCCCATGCGGTTGCCGCCGGCCTCGGTCACGCCGACGTGCAGGGGGTAGTCCGTCTGGCCGGCCAGCAGACGGTACGCCGCCATCATGCGGGGCACGTTGCTGGATTTGATCGAAATAACGATATTATCAAAGTCGTATTTTTGCAGCAGCCGCACATGGTACATGGCGCTCTCCACCATGGCCTCGGGCACGGGAGCGCCGTACTTGGCCAGGATGTGCTTTTCGAGGCTGCCGCCGTTGACACCGATGCGGATGGGCACATTTCTGGCATTGCAGGCGTCGGCCACGGCCTTGACGCGGTCATCATCCCCGATGTTGCCGGGGTTGATGCGAATTTTGTCCGCACCGGCATCCAGCGCCGCAAGCGCGGCGCGGTAGTCAAAGTGGATGTCCGCCACAACGGGGATGTCCACCTTCTCTTTAATGGCAGCCACGACGGCGGCGTCCGCCGGGGTGGGCACGGTCACGCGGACGATCTGGCAGCCCGCCTTGGCGACGCGCTCTGCCTGGGCCACGTTGCCCGCAATATCCTTGACGGGCACATTCAGCATCGTCTGGACGGCAATGGGGTTCGTGCCGCCGATTTTAATGCTGCCGATCTTGACTTCTTTTTTTAATTGACGCTGCATCGTAGTTCTCCTTATAAGAATCGTGAAATATCGTGCATCGTGACCAGAATCATCAGCCACACCAGCGCCACCGTACCCGCCGTGTTGATCACGCCCTGCACGCGGGGCGGCACAGGATGGCCGGTCAGACCCTCCCACGCAAGGAACAGCAGCTTGCAGCCGTCCAGCGCCGGGATGGGCAGCAGGTTAAAGATGCCGACGTTGATGGTCAGCAGAGCCAGCAGGGACAGTACCTCCCGCCAGCCGTAGTGCACGGCCTGGTTGACCGCCGACACCGTGCCGAGGGGGCCGGACAGTTCCTCCACGCCCACCTTGCCGGCAAGCAGGTCAAAAAAGCTGCCCAGAATAGCCCTGCTGTAGTAACTATACATATCGCAGGTCATGACAATGACGTGCCGCAGGTCCTTTTTCATCGGCTCAACGCGGAAATCCGTGCCGTACAGCACGTTGCCGTCCGCGTCGCGCGTCGGGGTGAAGGTCACATCCTGCAGCTCCAGGACCTCGCTGCCGCGCAGGACCACCACGTTGTAGGTTTCCTCCTCTGCGGTGTAAAACCAATCGGTTATGTCGTAGACCGTCCAGCAGGGGTTGCTGCAAATCTGCAAAATCGTGTCGCCCTCCTGCAGGGCTGCGGAGCTTGTGGCGTTCTCGCTGAAGTCCGCAATCGTCGTGCTGCCGACCTTGCCCATGGTAAGGACGAGCACCAACAGCACCGCGACGCCGAGGATAAAGTTCATCAGCGCACCGCAGAGCGTGACAAAAAAGCGCTGCCAGGCGGCGGCATCCTCAAATTTCTGGCCGCTGACGACCAGCGGGAAAAGCGTGGTTTTGCGGGGCTTCGGGGCGGGCGGCGGTGCGCTCTCCCCGCTCTCGTCCTCCTCGCCGTCCTCCTCGTCAGGCAGGGGGCTGAACAGATTATAGCCGCCCAGCGGCAGCAGGCGGACAGAATAGGTCGTTCCGTCACGGGTCGTGGACCACAGGCGCGGGCCAAAGCCGATGGAAAATTCCTCGACATGGATACCGCAATGGCGCGCCGCCATAAAGTGGCCCAGCTCATGCACCAGAATGACGCTGCCAAACACGAGCAGCGATGCCAGCCCGGTCAGCAATGCAGTCATAGGCACCTCACAAGTAAAGTATTGGACGTAGAGCTGTAGGGGCCGGGCATGCCCGGCCCGCGCGTGTATGGCAGGCAGGAGTCTGCCGGAAAGCTGAGGGCCGCACATGTGCGGCCCCTACCGGGCAGTTCCAATCAGATATGTGCCTCCACATAGGCTCGCGCCATGCGGTCACACTCGTGGACGTCGGCAAGCGTGTAGTCGCCGCCGAAAGAATCACTGTCGACGATGCCCTCGACCAGGCGGCCAATGTCCAGGAAGCCGATTTCGTCCCGCAGGAAGTGCGCAACGGCGGCCTCGTTCGCACCGTTGGCAGCGCAGGGGGCCAGACCGCCCTTGCGGATAGCCTTTTTGCAGGCTTTGAGGCAGCGGAAGGTCTCGTCGTCCGCCGTTGCAATGCTCAGCTTGGTCAGCGCGGTGAAGTCCAGCTCCGGCACGGGGCTGGGCAGGCGCTCGGGCCAGGTCAGCGCATACTGGATGGGAATGCGCATGTCGGGCACACCGAGCTGCGCAATGATCGAATGATCCGCAAACTGCACGGCGGAGTGGATGATGCTCTCACGCTGGACGACGATCTGAATCTTATCCTCGGGCAGACCGAACAGCCACGCGGCCTCGATCAGCTCCAGACCCTTGTTCATCAGGGTCGCAGAATCAATCGTGATTTTGGCGCCCATATTCCAGTTCGGGTGCCTGAGCGCGTCAGCCTTCGTCTTGGTGCGCAGCTGCTCGGTGGTCATGCCGAAAAACGGGCCGCCGGAGGCCGTCAGCAGGATCTTCTCCAGCGTTTTGGCGCTGTGCTGATCCTGCAAGCACTGGAAAATCGCGCTGTGCTCGCTGTCCACGGGCAGCAGGTGGACGCCGTGCTTTTTGACAGCATCGGTCACAAGATGGCCGCCCGTGACAAGGCTTTCTTTGTTGGCCAGCGCCAGATCGTGGCCGCTCTCAATCGCAGCCAGCGAGGCGTCGAGGCCCGCAATGCCGACAACGGCGTTCAGCACCGTGCCCGCGCCGTCCATACAGGCCAGCGTGCGCAGTCCCTCCGCGCCCTTGAGCAGCTTCGGCGCGTCGGCCTGCCCAGCCAGCGCGGCGGAGAGCTTGTCAAACGCGGCGGGGTCGGTGACGGCGACGTACTTCGGGTGGAACTCCGCGATCTGCGCCAGCAGCTTATCGACGCTGGAATTGGCGGACAGGCCGAACACCTCATAGCCGTGCATACGGCAGACGTCCAGGCTCTGGGTGCCGATGGAACCCGTGGAGCCCAAAAGTGTGATGACTTTACTCATTTTTACGATTCCTCACAGCAGATAGAAGAAGTAGCGTACCGCGATGGAAACAAAGGGCGCGATGAACATGACGCTGTCAAAGCGGTCCAGAATGCCGCCGTGCCCCGGGAAGATCGTGCCGTAATCCTTGATGCCGACCTGGCGCTTGACGGACGACGCGAACAGGTCACCCAGAATGCCCAGCACCGACGCCACGGCACCCATGCCCAGCAGCACCAGATAATGCTTCGGCTGCATCTGAATGCTGATGACGTTGTATTTGGCCGACAGCAGCGAGTAGACGAGCGTCAGCACACAGCCCGCAGCCATGCTGCCCAGCACGCCGCCCACAGCGCCCTCCACGGTCTTGTGGGGGCTGACGATAGGAGCCAGCTTGCGCCTGCCGAACGCACGGCCCGCAAAGTAGGCCGCGGTGTCGCCGCCCCAGGCAAAGCAGAGGATCAGCAGAATGAAATAAATCGCGTCATAGCGATATTCTGCGAAGGGCAGCATCCGCTTTAAGTGGATGAGCGAGTAGAAGCAGAACGTGATGACGCCCGAGAAGTAGACAAACCCCGTCAGCTTACCGAAATCCAGTGTTTTGACGTGGGCGATCTGACAGACGTTGTAGAACAGCACCGTCAAAAAGGCCGCGGGCAGCAGCAGGCCGCGCACCATCTGCGATGTGCTCAGCATGACCAGCAGCGTCAGCGGCACAGCGGCGGCATAGAGATACCACTGCTTTTTGCCAAAGCCCATAGCGGAAAAAACCTCATGGATGGCAATCAGGCAGACGGCACTTAATACCAAGTCAAACAGGAAGGTGTCAAAAAACGCCAGCACAACGGCCAAAACGCCCAGGCCGACAGCGGCGGTGATGATGCGGGTCTTCATAAACGGTGGTTTCCTTTCGCGGAATCGTTTTATTCAATGATGCAATAACAGCCTATGCGGGCGTGTCGCATGACATGCCCGCACAGGCTATCGTTCATGGAGAGATCAGACCTCCATGATTTCCTTGTTCTTGTCGGCGCAGGTGTCGTCGATCAGCTTGACATATTTGTCGGTCAGCTTCTGGGTCTCTTCCTCCAGCTTCTTCTGGTCGTCCTCGGTGAGCTCGCCGGCCTTCTTCATGGCCTTGAACTTGTCCATGGCGTCGCGGCGGATGTTGCGCACGGCAGTCTTGGCGTCCTCGCCCTGCTTCTTGACATCCTTGGTCAGCTGCTTGCGGCGCTCCTCGGTGGGGGCCGGGAACACCAGACGGATGACCTGGCCGTCATCAATGGGGTTGATTCCGATGTCGCTGGTCTGGATGGCCTTGGAGATGGGCTTGATCATCGAGCGGTCCCACGGGGAGATGGTCAGGATGCGGGCCTCGGCGACGGCGACAGCCGCGATCTGCTGGATGGGCGTGGGGCTGCCGTAGTAATCGACCGTGACCTTTTCCAGAATGGCGGGGTTGGCGCGGCCTGCGCGGATGGAGGCCAGCTCATGGATGAGGTGGTTGACACTGGCATTCATTTTTTCTTCATAGGGTTTCGTCGTGCTGCTCATAATGAAATTCTCCTTATTTTAAGATAGTATAGGGGGAAAATATGAATTTTTCAATTTGTGCTTTTGCGTCTTACTCCCTGACCAGGGTACCGACGCTTTCGCCCTTGACAGCCTTGGCAATGTTGGCGGGCTGGCCCAGATCGAACACGAGGATGGGCAGACCGTTGTCGCGGCAGAGGGTCGCGGCGGTGGAGTCCATGACGGCCAGGCGCTCATCCAGCACGCGGGTGAAGGTCAGCGTGTCGTAGCGCACGGCGTCGGCGTACTTGTGGGGGTCCTTGTCATAGACGCCGTCGACCATCGTGGCCTTGAACATGGCGTCCGCGCCGATCTCCAGCGCGCGCAGGGCGGAGGCCGTGTCGGTGGAGAAGATCGGGTTGCCGGTGCCGCCGCCGAACACGACGATCTTGCCGCTTTCCAGCGCGGCAATGGCCTTGTCGCTCGTGAAGCACTCGGCGACCTGCGGCATGAAGGAGCTGGTCATGACGACGGCGTCCACGCCCTGCTGGCGCAGCGCGTCCTTGACAGCCAGCGCGTTCATAACGGTGGCCAGCATACCGATCTTGTCGGCGTCCATGCGGTTCATTTTGCCGCTGGAGCGTCCGCGCCAGAAGTTGCCGCCGCCCACGACGATGCCGATCTGGGCACCGAGGTCGTGCGCAGCCTTGATGCCCGCGCAGATGGAGGCGATGGTCTCCTCATCAAAACCCGTGCCCTTGGGGCCGGACAGAGCCTCGCCGCTGACCTTCAGAAGAATACGTTTATACTGAATTGCCATAAAAAACACCACCTATAGTTATTTTGGCGGCCCGCTGTGCCGTGCAGGCATAGTAAACCATTCTTTTGTATAACATTTTACAATAATTTGGGCTTAAAGTAAAGCGGTGTGGAAAAAAAATGAGGCTGCCAGTCTCCTTAAAGCCTTCCCCTGTGGGGAAGGTGACCCAGCGGGGCCGGATGAGGGGCAGGTTTGCCAAGCGATCCGTTTACGGGCAACAAAGGCAAGGTTTCCCCTCATCAGTCAGCGGGCGGGGCCGCTGACTGTTTCCCCCGAAGGGGAAGCCATGCTGCAAAAAAGCGCCGCCCCCTTCCAAGAACAGCGCTTTTACTTACTGCATCGAAGTATCCGCTACCAGAACCGCCAGCTCCCGGCGTATCAGTCTGCGGCGGTTCTGCCGGTCAGCGAGACGCTCGGTGGGCGAGGTCAGCACCATGCCGTCGAGCGGCGGCGCGGCGGGCAGCGTGAACTGCAAGCTCATACCCGGCCCCTCCCCTACGGTCAGCGCCCAGCCCATGGCGCTTGTGTAAGCGGCAACCAGCGGCAGGCCCAGCCCGCCCGCGTGGAGCAGGCGTTCGCTCCATTGCCTCTCGGTCAGCAGGGCGGCGGCATCGGGCGGCAGACCCGGGCCGCTGTCCCTGTAGCAGAGCCGACCCGGCGTGCAGAGCAGCATAATGTGCGCCGCACGGTCCGCGGCCAGTGTGTTGGAGACAAGGTTCGTCAGCAGACCGTTGAGCAGCGAAACATCCCCCGTCGTGGGCAGCACGTCCAGCCCGTCGGCCTGCAGCGTCACGGTAAAGGGCAGCGCGTACTGCGCGGCCTCCTCCTGCAAAATACTGCAAAATTCCCGCAGCTGCCCCAGCAGGTCGATGGGCTGCGGCACACAGGTGCCGTGCAGCAGTGCCGCCGTGGCGGCATCCGACGCCTGATCCCCCAGCCGCCGCAGGCAGATCAGCTGCGTCTGCAATTCCTCGAGCAGCGGCATCAGCTCGGCGCGCTCTGCCGGGTTTACCGCGTGCTGCAAGCGGTCCTGCAATACCTCAAAGGCGTTCTCCATGCTGTCAAACGAGCGCCGGAACCGCCCGCGCAATCCCCCGCGCAAGGCCAGCAGTGCTGTATCCTCGTTCCTTCTGTCCATGGAAAACGCCTTCTTTCCTAATTTATGCAGTCGGTTCCAGTCGGCGGCGCAGCTCCTTGAGCAGCCCCTCAAACAGCTGCCCGTTGGAGAGCACGCCGTTTTCCGGGCGGCCGCAGCGCAGGCAAAGTCCGCGGTACGGCTCCGCACCGCGCTTGGACATACCTGCCGACATCCGGTTCAGCGCCGAGGTCACAGTGCCGATCTCGATGTTTTCCTCAGACGCGACATACTGCTGCAAATCGCCGATTTTCTGCGGGCGCTCCGCGTACAGCGCGTAGAGCAGCATCCGCTCGGCATAGCGGTAGCCGTTCAGTGTGGACCGTGCGCCGAAGTCATCCAGTACATCCTCACAGCAGCGGCGCAGGTGGTAGAGCCGATGCTCGTCGTCCGTTGTGCCCATGCGGTAGATCTCATCGAAAAGATTCTTCATCCCGTAGGGGCGCAGCATGATCCGGTACTGGGCAAACAGGCCCAGCGCCTTGCGCGCGGCGGTTTCCTCCGGCACGGGCACCAGCACAAGGACTGCCGGCTCCGGGTCCGGCTGCATCGTGCTGATCTCCTGCAAGATCTGCGTCACGGACGGCTTGGTCAGCAGGGCGTCGAGCACAAGCACCTGCGGGCGAAGGCCGCCGTGCAGCAGCTCCAGTACCTCCTGTCCCGTCGATGCAATGGCCGCGGCGCGAACCTCGTCCCCATGGGTCCGGGCGAACAGCCGCATGGAATCGCGATCCATGCGGGAGCTGAATGCAAACAGTGCCACCACGGCGGAGGTCCGGGGCAGCCTGAGCGCCTCTCTCTGCTTTTGTCCGGCTGCTTCCGGACGGTCATGCAACAACACCGCCATGTCAGCCCACCTTCGATCCACAGAGGTCATGCAGTACCGCGGAGGTATGCGCAGGCTCCACGGCGTTTTCGTACAGGAAACGGGTCAGCATCCCCGCGCGCTCCTCCTCTATCTCACATAGCATACACGCTGCTGCCCGTGCCCCGTCGCGCTGGACAGTGATGACAAACGCATCCGCCTCCTGTGTCAGCGTATAGGTCACGGTTCCGGCGCATTGCAGGTCATCCAGCGCAGAAAGCTCCCGCCGGTAGCTTGCAATCAGCTTGCCTTGCATAAGGTTTCCTCCCCACATAGGTTGAATTTTTGTACCTTTAATGAGAATACTATAATTCAACCCACGCGCTGGATTCAATCCACATTGCCTATACGTTTTTATACGGGCACTGCAAGATTTGTACCATTATAGCACTATATAAAGAGAAGCGCAAGATGCAGGCGGATTGCACCTGTTACAATATAAATTCGTATGTTACAGGATATGTCCGGCGCTTGCAAACAAAATCTGCATTACCCCCTTGACTTTTTTGCAGAAAAGAGGTACACTTATCAAGTCGAAATGACATGGGCCTGTAGCTCAGTTGGGAGAGCGTTCGGTTCGCATCCGAGAGGTCAAGGGTTCGAATCCCTCCAGGTCCACCATATTGTGCAAATCCGAACTCAATCTTCTTTGTGAAGCATTGTTTCGGGTTTGTTTTTGTTTTAGGGGGTGCGGATCCGTCCGCATCCTCTTTTTTCTGTGTATCCGGTATAGCCTGGCGCGGCGCGGCTGTACCTCTCTGATGTTTGCTTTTAAACAGGCAGTATTGACATTTGCTGTGCAAATGGTTATAATTAGAACCGTTCTATTTGAGCCTTGCAAAGGAGTGATGCAGTTGCTGCCCATATTGAGCTACGTACAGCACTACAAAAAGTACCATGCATCGCGGTTTGAGGCTGCTTCCGTACAGTACGGGCTGAACCAGCTGGAAATTGACATCCTGCTGTTTCTGCACAACAATCCAGACTGCCGCACGGCCAGCGACATCTGCCGCTACCGCGGTCTGGCAAAATCCAATGTATCGGCGGCGGTGGAGCGGCTGCGCGCACGCGGCGTGCTGACGGTCTCCCCTGCGCCGGACAACCGCCGCCAGCGGCTGCTGGGCTTTGCGCCCGATGCCCTGCCGATGGTCGCGGTACTGGCGGACATCCAGCGCTGCAGCTTGGAGCCGCTGTTTGCGGGCTTTACGGCGCAGGAGCAGCAGACGCTGCAGGACTATCTGCGCCGCATGGATGCAAACCTCCTGCGGGAGCTGAACAAGGAGTAAGAATATGACCTATCTGGTAGCATTCATCGTCTGCTTTATTGCGGGCATCGGCGCGGGACTGGGCACAGGCTTTGCGGGTATGAGCGCCGCGGCGGTCATCAGCCCGATGCTCATTACTTTTTTGGGGATGGACCCCTATATGGCCGTGGGCATTGCGCTGGCCAGCGACGTGCTGGCGAGTGCGATCTCTGCCTACACCTACGGCAAAAACGGCAACCTGGACATTAAAAACGGCGCGGTCATGATGGCGTCGGTGCTCTGCTTCACGCTGGTGGGCAGCTATGTGGCCAGCCTTGTGCCCGGCACAACGATGGGCGGTTTCTCAACGTTCATGACGCTGCTGCTGGGCGTCAAGTTCATCGTGCGGCCCGTCATGACGACCAAGAGCGCGATGAACGCCGTCAGCGTACAGAAGCGGTTCGCGCAGTCGCTGTTCTGCGGCGCGGGCGTGGGCTTTATCTGCGGGTTCATCGGCGCGGGCGGCGGCATGATGATGCTGCTGCTTTTGACCTCCGTGCTGGGTTATGAGCTGAAAACTGCCGTCGGAACGAGTGTTTTCATCATGGCATTCACGGCCTTCACCGGTTCTGTCAGCCATTTTGCAATTGGCGGTGTACCGGATCTGTTCTGCCTGATCTGCTGTGTGCTGAGCACGCTGCTCTGGGCGCGCATTGCCGCCAAGTTCGCGAACAAGGCCGAGCCCGCCACGCTGAACCGCGCGACAGGCGTCGTGCTGGTCGTGCTGGGTGCGGCGATCCTGGCGGTGAATTATTTGTAATTTCTAGGGCAATACCGCATAATTCTAAGTGTCGATACGGCGAGCGAGGTGCGGCAGATGCTAAGCCAAAATGCTCGATAATACTTTGTGTATTATCGAGCATTTTGGCAACGCAGATGCCGTGCCGCAGCCGCCGGAGCGGTGCTTAAGCCGTAAGGCGGGAATTATGCGGTATTGCCCTAAGCCTTCCCCCGAGGGGCTGCGCCCTTTGACGGGTACTAACGGCAGCGCAGCCCCTCATCAGTCAGCGGTCGGGGCCGCTGACAGCTTCCCCCGAGGGGGAAGCCACGCAACCAACAAACAACAAAGCCGAGCAGTTTGTACGCTGCTCGGCTATTCTTATGCCTTCTTAGCCTCCCCTTCCGGGAAGACGACGAACAAGCCACCCTCGCGCACCCACTTGGCTGCGGCAGGATGCTTTTCCGCAAAGGTATTCCAAACTTGCATGCCAGCACCTTCCTGTCAGCTGTTGCGCAGGCGGCTTTCCAGCTGCGCGTTGAGGATGATGTTTTTAACGGCCTCGACGATGACCTTCAGCAGACCGATGACCCAGAAGCCTTTTGCCTCCAGCACGATGCCGTCCACCATACCCATGCTGATGGCACCGTTGGTCATCTTGGCCAGCGCGCGCAGCGGCATGTTGTACTGGAACATCACGTTCAGGTTCGGCTTGCCGCGCTTGTAACTGGCGTTCAGCATCATCGTGAGCACAGCCCAGACCAGCCAGCACAGCGGGCTGCGGCTGTGGTTCAGCTCCCCCAGGGTCATGTTGCGGTCAATTTTGACGGTATCCGCCGGGATGGGGCGGCCCAGCAGGGTCTCCCACTCGGCATCGGGCACGCGCTGCACCTTGCCGCTGGTGTAGTGCGGCAGCGCCTTGCCCGCGTATGGGTTCGGTGCGCTCGTACCGTTCACCTCAACGGCGGCGGTCAGGCGGATGTCCGCAGAGCTCGCCCCTACGCGAAGCTCATACGTGCCGCCCTCGACCTCCCAGCTGTCGGTCTTGGTGTTCCAGTAGCGGAACGCCTTGTCGTCCAGCGGCAGGGTGACGGTCTTGCTCTCCCCTGCCTCCAGCCAGACCTTTGTAAAGGCCTTCAGCTCCTGCGCGGGGCGGAAGATCTGGGCGTCGGGCTTGGCCGCGTAGACCTGCACGATCTCGGCACCGGCGCGGCTGCCCGTATTTGTCACGGTCAGGGTCACGCTGCGGGCGTCGGCTTTCAGCTCGCTGTAGGCAAAACTCGTGTAGCTCAGGCCGTAGCCGAACGGGAACGCCACGGGCACACCCGCGGTCTGGTAGTAGCGGTAGCCGACGTACAGCCCCTCGCGGTACTGCACGGTGCGTCCCGCACCCGCAAAGTTGTCCTTGGCGGGGGTGTCGGCGTGGGTGTTGGCCCAGGTCTCGGCCAGCTTGCCGGACGGGTTGATTTTGCCGGTCAGCACATCGGCCATTGCGCCCGCGCCGGCCTGGCCGCCGAGGGCTCCGTAGACAAGCGCCCTGCAGTGGGCCAGCCACGGCGTTTCCAGCGACGCGCCCGCGCTGACGATGACGACAGTGTTGGGGTTGGTCTGCTGCACAGCCTGCAAAAGCTCGATCTGGTTGTCAGCCAGCTTCATATCGGCGCGGTCCAGACCCTCGCTCTCCTTGATCTCGTCCAGCCCCAAGCAGAGCAGCACGGTGTCGGCCTTTTTCGCCAGCGCGACGGCCTCGGCTTTTTTGGCATCGTCCGGCTTGCCCTGGCGGTCAAAGCCAGCGGCAAAGCCGACGCTGTGCAGGCCGCTGTCTTTCAGGCAGTCAAGGAAGGTATCGACCTTGATGGAGTTGACGGCGCTGGAGCCTGCGCCCTGGTAACGCGGCGTCTCGGCAAAGTCACCGATGACGGCCACGCTTGCGCCTGCGGCCAGCGGCAGCAGATTGCCGTCGTTTTTCAGCAGGACGGCGCTCTCGGCAGCGGCGCGGCGGGCCAGCGCGTGGTGGGCGTCGGCGTCAAAGCTGCGGCTGTGGTTTTCCACGGCGGCGTGGGTGTCCAGTACCAGCGTCAGCAGCTCGTCCAGGCGGGCGTCCACATCAGATTCGGAAATTTTACCGGTCTCTACAGCCTTCAACAGCTCGCGCACGGCGTCTCCGCCGGGAGCGGGCATTTCCAGCGTAGAACCGTTCTTTACGCCCAGCGCGTGGTCATTGCTGCCGCCCCAGTCGGTCACGACAGCGCCGTCGAAGCCCCAGTCCCTGCGCAGGATGTCCTGCAAAAGGTGGGCGTTCTCGTTGGCGTAGGTGCCGTTGACGAGGTTGTAGCTGGACATGATGGTCTTGGGGTGCGCCTCTTTGACGACGATTTCAAAGCCGGTCAGGTAGAGTTCCCGCAGGGTTCGCTCGTCGACGACGGAGTCCGACGCCATGCGGCGCAGCTCCTGGCTGTTGACGGCGAAGTGCTTGGGGCAGGCGGCGATGCCGTTGGACTGGATGCCGCGCACGTAGGCCGCGGCCAGCTTGCCGGAGAGGTACGGGTCCTCCGAGAAATACTCGAAGTTGCGCCCGCACAGCGGGCTGCGCTTGGTGTTGAGGCCCGGGCCCAGCAGGACGGATACCTCCTGCGCGGCGGCCTCCTCCCCCATGGCCCGGCCGAGCTGTTCGCCCAGGGCGGGGTCCCAGCTGCAGGCCACGGTAGCCGCCGTCGGGAAGCAGGTCGCGGGGACGCTGGGGTTCAGGCCCAGATGGTCCGCCGCACCCGCCTGCTTGCGCACGCCGTTGGGGCCGTCCGACAGGGTGATGGACGGGATGCCCGCATTTTTGTAGCCGCGGGTCGTAAAGACCGTCTCGCCGGAGAGCAGTGCGCATTTTTGTTCAAGGGTCAACTTGGTAATAATGTCTGCATGTTTCATGGGTCACACATTCCTTTGTTGGATCAGGAGTTCTTTTTTTCGGTCTTGGCTGCCTTGCGGAGCCTGACGTCGATGACGATGCCGCGCACGGCGAGGGCGAACAGGACAACGGCCACAATGTCGATCAGGGCAACCAGATGACGCCAGCCGAACACAGAGGTCGTGAACGCATGGCGCAAAGCGGTGGTGTCGCCGATGCTGTCAGCATAGTCGCGGTTGGTCACGCGGACATGCAGGTACATGTACAGCGCTTCCTTGGTGGCGCGGCGCAGCGCCTGCAGGTAACTGTTAGAGCCGGTCTCGAAGGCCATCGCGCCGCCGGTGAAGCCCGCCATCCACAGGCTGCCGCCTGCGCGCAGGGCCTGGTCGCCGTTCATGTAGCTGTGGTGGTCGCAGTAGTCGGTGATGACCGCGCCGTCAAAGCCCCACTCGTCGCGCAGGATGCCGGTCAGCAGCGCCTCACTGCCGCCTGCCCAGACAGCGCCGATACGGTTGTAGCTGCTCATGAGACCGACTGCGTCGTAATCCTCGACGAGCATCCGGAACGGGCGCAGGTAGGTTTCGCGCAGGGTCTGCTCCGTCATCCAGGTATAGACGGAATCGCGGTAGATACCGCTCTCGCCGTCGTTGCAGATAAAGTGCTTGACATAGGTGTAGACGCCCGCCTGGTTTGCGCCGGTCACAGTGTTGCCGCAGATGACGCCGGACAGCAGGCTGTCCTCGGAATAATACTCATAGTTACGTCCGTTAAAGGGACTGCGGTGCATGTTGGTGGCGGGGGCATACCAACCGGTGTAGCCGTTCTGCAGGGCCTGCGTGCCGATGGTGCGGCCCTCCTCCTGGGCAAGGTCTGCGTTCCAGGTCTGGGCCAGCGTGCTGGAGCTGGGGAAGCCCGTGCCGGCTCCCATGCCGGTGAAGCCGCCGATCTGGGCGGGGCCGTCGGCGTCCTTGCTCTTGGACTTGCCGACGCTCTTGAGTTCGGCCAGGCCGCCGTAGGCGTTGATGTAGAGGTTTTCCATCTCGTCAACGGTCAGCTGATCCAGCAGGGCATCCCACCGGGGGTCGTTGAAGTCAGAGCCGAGCCGGAAACCGAGGTCGGTGGTCTCGCCGTTGTCCTCGATCTTCAGGCCGTTCTTAGCGCCGGTGGTAATAGCCTCATCAGCGTCGTTGATCCAGCCGTTGGCATCGTCGGCGGTGTAGAGGTTCAGAGCCTTGACGTTGTCGGTCATGGCACGGGTCGGGGTGTTCGTCTTGGGGAAGGTGCCCGCAAAGTCGGCGCGGGTCAGGTAGGTGATGTTCTGGTCGGAATCGCTGCCGTCAAGGCTTACGCCGTCAATGGCATCGCTGCCGGTGAACTTGTTGCTGACCTCGCTGCCGGAGACACTGTCGGTGGGATACTGCACATTGGCGGGCAGCGTGCAGGTCAGCGTTGCCTTCTCGGCATCGTCCACGGTGTGGGCATCGTGGCGCACGGTAAAGATATAGTCACCGGCGTCCAGCTCATACCCGGCAAAGCCGTTGTGGTTGGCATCGTAGGCATCGTAGCTTGCCATCTTCTCCACGGGAACGGTCAGGGTGACCTCCTCGCTTTCGCCGGGCTGCAGTTCCTTGGTCTTGGCAAAGGCGCCCAGCTCCACGCTGGATTTTTCGATCTCGCCGACAATGTAGGGGGCGGTATAGTACAGCTGGACAACATCCTTGCCCGCGCGGTCGCCGGTGTTGGTAACGGTGACCTTGACCGTCACATCGCCGTCCTTGGTCAGGGTGCTGCCATCGGCGGCGGCATCGGTCACAGCCCAGTCAAAGCTGGTGTAGGACAGGCCGTAGCCGAAGGGGTACTGCACAACGCCGTCATAGCCGGTGCCGTACTCGTTGGAAACATTGCTCCAGTAGCCCTCGGCGTCAGCGGTTTCGTACCATTTGTAGCCGATGTAAATGCCCTCGGCGTAATCCACATAGGAGACCTGCTCATAGGCATAGGGTGCATCGAGGTTGCCGCAGGTGGTGCCGTCCGCCGGGTAGAGCTCCTCGGCATCGGCGTAAGCACCCACGCCCTCAAGCCCAGCGTTCGCGTAGCTGGCAGCGGTGGTCAGATCATAGGCCCAAGTGTCGGCGGTGCGGCCGCTCGGCTCCTTCTCACCCCACAAAACGGAGGGAATGACCGAGGCAGCCCCCGAGCCGGACAACCCGGCAATCAGGCAGGCATCCACACCGGGGATGGTTTCCAGCTGACCCAGCTCCATCACGTTGGTGGAGTTGACCAGCACGACCACGTTTTTGTAGTTGGCACCGACGTAGGTCAGCAGATTTTCTTCCTCGGTGGTCAGCTCCAGCATCGTGCGGGTGTCGTCCACCACGATATCGCCGCCCTTTTCGGTGCGCTTGTACTGCTGCTTGGTGGCGTCGTTGCTCTCGCCTGCCACACGGCCGATGACGACCACGGCGGTGTCGGAGTAATTCTTGGCGTTATCCAGCATGGTCTGGGTGTAGTAGGTGGTGTTGTTGATGTCAGGCTCATACAGGCGGCCGGACTGCTCGGGGCGGCTGGTCAGCGTTCTGACATACTCTCGACCGGGCTGGAAGTCCTTGTACATATCGGTCAGCTCGGTGTTGTACTCAATGCCGTAGGCGGTCAGGGCAGCCAGCAGATCGGTGTTGACGCTGCTTACACCGCCGGAGCCGGAGCCGCCGCCCAGCCATGCGGTGGATGCCCAGCCGAACACATTGACCTTTTTGGTGTCGGCGCTCAGGGGCAGGGTGTTATCGTTGTTCTGCACCAGCACGGTGCCCTCGGCCTCGACCTCAGCGGCAAGGGCCTCGGCCTTCAGCTTGGTGTCGGCGATTTCGGTTTTGGAATAATGGCCGCTGGGCGCACCGATAAAGCTGTCGATGATGGTAGCCATCGTGGACAGGAGATAGGTGCCGACCAGTACCGCGACCAACAGGATCACGGACAGCACCAGACCGATCCCGTGCAGTACGGGGTGCGGCTTGCGGACTTTGGGTTGCTTTGTCATTTGTTTTTCTCCTCTTCAAACAGTATAAAACCTGTCAAAAGCGGGCCCATGTTTTGCGTCGATTCTATTGTAGCAGATTGCGACACGATAGGCGTATTTTTCGCACAAGCTGCCGTTTTTGAAGCATACTTTGCAGTTTTGCCGCTTGACCGGGCAAATTTTGTTGTGATTTTGTACAAGTACAACCGCGCTTTCTTTGTGCAGATTGCTGCACAGCAAAAAAGCCTTCCCCTATGGGGGAAGGTTGACGCCGCTACAGTGGTGAGCATGGCAGCGCCGCAAGGCTCCCGGGTCGATGACGAGCATCGATTCCTACATTGTAGGGGCGGATTTCATATCTGCCCGCGGGTAGTTTCCGCTGCCGCGATCCTTACTACTTCTGCGGCAGTAAAATCCGCACCGTGAACCACTCATTCTCCCAGTGCAGGGTCAGCGTGCCGCCGTGGGCCTCGGCGGCAGCGCGGGCGCTCTTTAAATCGTAGCCGCCGTGGCTGCTGCGGGCGGGCAGACCGTCGGGGCCAAGCTCCACGGGGTCAGCGCAGTAGTTCTCAAACCGCAGCATCACAAAGCCGTTCTGCGCGTAGATGGCGGCCCGGATCAGCCGCTTCTCGGGGTCCGGCTCGGTCAGCACACTCTCGGTGGCGTTGTCCAGCACCGTGCCCACGATCGTGCAGATCTCCCCTGTCGTCAGAAAGTGCAGCAGCGTACCGTCCGCCACACAGGTCAGATTGATGCCGTGTTGCTGGCAGTAGAGCGTTTTCGCCGTCAGCAGCGTGTCCAGCACAGGGTTGCCGGTCTTGTTCTCGGCCTCGTACTGACGGATGCCGCTCTCCATCTCGGCCAGCGCGGCGTCCTGCTTGGCCTGGTCGCGCTCGGCACGGATGGCCGCGATCTGCATTTTCAGCTCATGATAGCGGCGGTTAATAAGGCGGATGTTCTCCTTGCTCTGCCTGTACTGCTCATACTGGCGGTGCAGGACATTGTCCATGGCCGTCAGCTCGCTGTGCAGTGCGGCCTCGCGCAGCTGCTCGTGCTGGACCGTCAGAATCAGCACGCCCGCCATATCCACCAGCGTGCGGATGTAGAAAATGCTCATCACGCTCATCGTGACACCGTTGTCGGAGATAAAGCTCAGATTGCTGACCGCAAACGCCGTGACCGCCATGACGACAGCCATAAGCGTCGCCGCCGCGGTAATGGTAAGCCGCGTGGGCGCAGCGTGGCGGCGCTCAAACCAATACAAAAAGCCGTAGGCCGTCGTGTAGACCGCCGCCAGCAGCAGTACCGAAAGCGGTGCTGTCGCCCGCTGCTGCGGCCAGAGTACGCAGTGGAGCTGCCACTCCACGCTGGCGGCCAGCTCCGCCAGAATGAACGCGCGGGCGCAGCTGTAACCGGCTTCCAGCAAATTCATCTCCCGCGTGCCCCACAGATACAGGTACAGCCACGCGATGGCCGCGACCATGCAGGGCAGCCACCACGCCAGCGGCACACTGCCGGTAAGCTGCAAAAACACGCCCAGCACCGCGGCCCACCCCGCTGTGGCCGCATAGGTCACAGGCTTTGCAGCGCGGGGCGGCGCGGCCTGCGCGTAGACCAGCACGGCAAGAATCTCTGCCAGCGCCGTGTACAGCCGCGGGATGTCCGGCAGCGTCATCATGCGCCCTCACCCCCGATGTAGTCCGCCAGCGCGGCCAGAAACGCCCTGCGCTTGGGGCGGCTGATCTGCAGCTCATGCGGGCCGACCTGCACCGTGTTCTGCTGCACGCCCGACACCTGCGCAAGATTCACAAGATAGCCGCTGTTACACCGCGCAAACAGACGACCCGTCAGCTTTTCCTCCAGCGCCTTCAGCGCGCCGGGTGCGGAGAAGTCGCCGTCCTCGGTGTAAAAATGGACGCGGTGGCCCTCACTCTCGATATAATAGATCGTAGCAGCGTCCAATCGGCGCATACCGCCGTCCACCGGCACAGCCAGATAATGCCTTGTCCGCTTGGCCAGCTGGTTCACAGCCTTTTGCAGCTGCTGCGAGAACGCAAAGTACGGCACAGGCTTGAGCACGTAGTCCAACGCACCGACGGCGTACCCCTTGATGGCATACTGCGCCATGTTCGTAATAAAAATCAGCAGCACATCGCTGTCCAGCTCGCGGATACGGCGGGCAGTCTCCATGCCGTCCAGATGCTGCATCTTTACGTCAAGAAAAATTATGTCGTAGACCGGGCGGTAGTCCTCAAGGATTTCGACGCCGTCGGTGAACATTGTCACCTCAAACTGGGTGCCATACTGCCGCGTGTAGCGCTGCACATACCCCGCCAGCTGCTCCCGGACGGCGGCCTCATCCTCTACGATTGCAATGCGGGTCATCCGCAGTGCCTCCCCTTCTGTTTTTTCTTTAGTATAGCATATTGCCGCGGTGCATGGCAACAAGAATGACCCTCCCGAGCCGTTTGCGGCTGTTGTTGCATCCCCGGGAGGATGGATGAATTTCTCCCCTACTCCCCTACAAAACAAAAAGAGCCGCTGACTTGGGTTGAAGTCAGCGGCAAAACGAAAGCACTCACACAAAGCGGCAATCGTTATGAAAAAGGGGCTGTTGCACATGTGACAGTCCCTCTTTTATTCGTAGAATCGAAAAATAAAAAGCTCTTTTTCATTCATAGAATTTAGGAGCACATCAATGTGCTTTCTGCAAGAACTTGACCTCACCCCTCCGTCCGCATGAATAAACTGGTCAACTGAAACATCAAACATGGTAATGAGTTTAACAAAAAGATCGAAGCTGGGATATTGACCTTTGTTCTCAATATTCATAATGGTACGAGAGTCACGGTCTACTAATTCCGCAACATAGGCTTGTGTCCAGCCCTTTTCTTCTCTGGCTCGTTTGAGAGCCGCTCCGAGGCCGTGAAAGTCAAACCTTCTTTCATCTTGGTTCATTCTCATATCACCCTATATCATTCTACATTTCGTGTTAGATTATGGGAATGTAATGAAGTTTTACATTAGGTTGTATTTTATTTCTCGTTTCTTCCCAAATGTTGATTGTGGCGATCCACTTGACAAAACCGCTCTTTCTGACTATACTGTATATGTATAAAGAAATACAGTTAGGGGGATTGTATGCACATAGTAATATCAAACACATCAGATTTGCCGATTTATGTGCAGATAAAGGAGCAAGTCAAAGAACAAATTTTGTCGGGTGAGCTTGAGGAAGATGAAATGCTACCATCACTTCGACAGTTGGCAAAGGATTTGAAAATCAGTGTATTGACTACTACACGAGCCTACAACGAGTTAGAGGAAGAAGGTTTTATTACAAGTCGTCAAGGTAAAGGATTCTTTGTAATGTCGAGTAGTTCAAATCTCATTCGAGAACAGCTAATACAAGAGGTAGAAAAAAATCTTAACAGTGCAATATTGGCGGCTGAACGAGCTTCTATGACCGATGAAGAACTTATTAAGCTCCTACGGCTTTTATTGGAGGTAAACCATGAGTGAACAATGTTTAGAATTAAAAAATGTATGCAAAAGTTTTCGTGATTTTACGCTGAATAATATTAGCTTCACATTGCCACAAGGGTATATTATGGGGCTTGTCGGCCCGAATGGAGCAGGAAAAACGACAACAATTCAGCTTATTCTCAATATGCTTGAAAAAGATGCTGGCAAGATTTTGGCCTTTGGTAAAGATAATGTGGTTAGTGAAAAAGAGATAAAGCAGGATATTGGTATTGTTTTTGATAGCATATTTTATGTGGATAGCTGGACAGTAAAAGATACAGAAAAAGCAGTATCTATTTTTTACGATAACTGGCGACATGATATTTTTAACGATATGGTTAAACGCTTTGACTTACCGCTAAATAAAAAGGTTGGCGAGTTATCACGCGGTATGCAAATGAAGCTAATGCTTGCGTGTGCGTTTTCGCATGATGCCAAGCTGCTAATACTGGTGTTGTACAATAAAAGTTGACATAGAGAACTCAAAGAGCCAATATATAGAAA
>ENA-ORTF01000593-ORTF01000593.1-human-gut-metagenome-genome-assembly--contig:-NODE-593-length-46720-cov-4.059488_pt1 | contig 46720 bp, 52 predicted proteins | sample MGYA00241908_ERZ509180 | MGnify/ENA primary metagenome ERZ509180 (study PRJEB26280, sample SAMEA2338814) | human gut metagenome | biome: human gut; feature: human-associated habitat; material: faeces... | reverse complement strand
TAAACAAATTTATAAAGATTTATATGAAATATATTGCATTTTATTAATTTTAGTTATAATAATATATATACTCAAGATAATTTGAAGGGTTATAATCTATGCAAGTAGATGTGGAATTAATTAATGCTATTTCTCATTTGGTAGCAAATCTTAATGATAAAGTTATAATTTGTCTTGTGGTCATTTTGGCTTTATATTTATTAATCAAAGCTGTAATTGATAACAAAAATAAAAAGCATTACTTTGATGTAATGGTAAGAGAAAAAAATAGGGAGATTGAACGTTTGGCTGATGAAAATCGGCGTTATAGAGAGGTATATTTACCTAAAGTAGGTTTGCCTATTGAAGACATGCAGAAAGCTTCAGCAATAAGTGCAACTAAAAATAAGTAGGAGGTAATTAATGGTTAATATATTATTTATTACATTAATATGCTTAGTGGTTGTAATTCATATAATTGAATATAAAGAAAATCAATATTATAAAGAAGCTATTGAAGTTGAAAAATTAATAGCATTTTTTTCTAAAACTCGCATGGATGTAATAAAGATGGTTCATTTAGGAGAGATAAAAGCCGATTCATGTTATTTTAAGTATATACTAAGTGCTACTAGTTATTCTATTAGAGCGTTGTATTTTTATAAAAGTAAAAAACAAGCTTTAGAAAATATTGCTATTTTAAAAGAAATGTCTCCGTATTTGTTAGACACACAATTAATAAATGAATTTAAAGAATTAAACAATGAACAAAAGCAAGTTTTTGTTAATACAATTTCAACTGTTTTAAAAATATATTGGGATTCTCATTATATAGAAAAGTTATTGTTTAAATTATGTTACCAGAAAGCAACAAAATTAATCAAAAATGTAAATCTTTCTAAATTACGAAAAATTATTCCACAGTCGACACAAAGTGGTGTGGATTATAGTAAACAACTTAATGATTTTTCAAATCTTTGTTATGCTTAAAATTTAGGTATTTTGTTGATGAAAAAAGTATTACTATTATTTATAATTTTTGTTTTTGCTAATGTTGAAGTATGTATTGCAAACGATTTTGAAGAATTATGTAAAGATGGATATGGTGTTATTGCAAAAACTTATATTAGTGGGACATTTGAAGGTTGTGATTATAACAAGTCATATAAATTAGCAAATGGTTTAATTTTTCAATGTAACGAATACAATTATTCTTATAATTATAATCCAGATGTATATATTTTACAAAACAGATATGGAAATTTGAAAGTGATTATAGATGATGAAGAATTTTATGGAACATTGTATAAATAAGACATAATTCTATAAAATATAATTATAACTTTTAAGAAAACCCATTTTAGTTATATCCATATTTTTGTATTTTATAAATAGTTGTTTAAGCTGTTGTTCAAAATTGTTATACGGATGATGTTTCATCAATAATGCAATAACAAAGCATACAGCATAGACATTATCATTACCTACTCGATTTTCAAGCCATTGTGGTATTCTTTGAGGTATAGCAAATTTTATCTTTAACTGCCTGTTCCATAGTCTTGAATGGTGTGCACAAATATTCCTTATTGTTGCAAGGACATGTATCCAATTTGTCAAAACAGGTGATGTGAAATAGTCAGGAGTTAGTGAATTTGCTATTTGTTTTACATCTTTAAAGTTTAGTCCGTTAAGAATTTTGGATAAGTCTCCCATAGATAAAACTTCGGAAATCATCCAAAATGGTGGTAAATCAGGTTCTGAATATTTTTCATAATAATATTTAATGAAAGTATCTTTCTTCAAACCTCTTTCATTCTCTAATATTTCAAGCGTTTTTTCGTAATCTTTTTGACTTTTGTAGTTATTAATGTCATAAAACCAGTGAGAACCATAATTTGAACACATGTGCAGACAAATTTTTGTTCTAAGTGAAATTTCAATAATACGAATATTCTCAAATATTATTGATTTTAAGTCTTTATCAAAGTTATATAAATTTATAACATCTTCAAAAGTAGTATTTGTCTTAAACACATCATTAATTTGAAAATATTTCATATATGCAGATAATCGGTAATATGCAATATTACTTAGAATACTTTTTGCAAATTCTATATTATTAATAATCAATCCTCTTGATTTTAACAATTCAATTTGTTTTTCTACAGTTAATGCAGGTTTGTTAAATTTTACTTTTTCCACACTTCCCTCACATATAAAAAAGACCTGCTGATTTGAGCATTGTTAAGAGGCTTAGCAGGTACTATCATTATTATTATAACACATTGTATTACAAATTTCAAGATGTTTGTAAAATTTTCAATTTCAATTAAAATCATAACAAAAAATACAACTTTTGATTGATGTTAACATATAGAAAAACATGTAAAATATAATCGGGAGAAGTGTCTTCTCTTTTAAGAGTAGGAAATTATAAAGGTAGATAAATGGCAAACGAAAAGTATGAAATAGTATATGTCTTAAGAAATGAAGCAATGCCAAACCTTATAAAAATAGGTATAACACAAAGGAAAGATTTACAGACAAGAATGTCAGAATTATATTCAACTGGTGTTCCGTTTCCTTTCGAGTGTTTATGGGCGGGAGAGGTTAAAGATTGTAAAAAAATTGAAAATATTATTCATAATGCTTTTAGATATAATCGTGTAAACCCTAAAAGAGAGTTTTTTAATATTGAACCGGATCAAGTAATTCCGATATTACAAGAGTTAGCAGTCAGAGAACTTACTTCTGATGTAGATAAGGCATTAAATAAAGGGGTTACAAAAGAAGAACAGAACGCTACTAAACAATTTCATAGACCAATGTTAAACTTTGAAGAAATGGGAATTCCTGTCGGTTCTAATCTTGCATATATTAAAAATCCGAATATTGTGATTAAGACAATTAATGCAAAGAAAGTTATATTTGAGCACGATGAATATTCACTAACCAAATTAACCAGAAAATTGTTAGATTTACCATATAATGTTGCCCCTTGCAGATACTGGACTTATGAGGGGAAGAATCTACAGGATATTTATGATTCTACTTATTTGAATGTAGAAATTTAGTTATTGTAAAGATTTTGTAACATGGTTGCAAAGCATGTTTACATGGGCTTATCATGCATGGCAGCTGAATTCCGGCGTAGTTTGGTAAATAATCAGAAAGGAGATTTTTATGCAAATTTGATTAGGGAGAGTTGGGAGGGGAAAAGAAAAAGTGATTTTAGCACTGCTAAAACCACTCAAAATTAATTTTTGATATTAGTACTATAGCTTATAAAATAAACCATGGCAAACTTGTTAAGCAAATGGTTATTTTGTGATACAAAAATGAAAAGGAAAAAGAAAAATGTTTAAAAAATATTTTTTAAATCGTAATGCACAATCAACAGGGGAGCATGAATTCCATACAGAAGATTGCAGATTTTTACCTGATGTTAATAATCGTATATATCTTGGCATTTTTAATAATTGTAAAGATGCTGAAAGAGCAGCCAAGAAATATACTAATAATGTTGATGGCTGCTATTACTGTTGTAGCTTGTGTCATACAAGATAGTGAAACAAAGGCGAGAATAATCTCTCGCCTTTTATTATTTATGTAGTTTTTTGTCTATAAGAGTTCAGAAAAATCGGTCATCAAAATTGCAGGTTTTCAACCAGTCCAAATCCTAAGCTATGCGGCAATTTGACGAATTTGGAGTGTTAAACCGTATGTCAACGTCCAAAATAGAAAAGACGATGACATCTGTTATCGTCTTTTTTATTTTGAGTTTTCTACTTTGAAAGAGTAAATTATTTCGCGGTTGTAAGTTTCGCCTTTTTTCAAAACCGGCTTTTCGTCAAATGTATTTATAGCGTTTGGGTAAAATTGAGGTTCTACACAGAAAGAGGAGTGTTTTTCGTAGCGTTTACCATCTTTGCCCGCAGGCTGAGATGATTTTCCAAGGTTGTTTGCTGTATAAAATTGAAAGCCCGGAAGATTTGTTGAAACTTCCATTTTTATACCTGTTTTTTCAGACTTTATTTCTGCCGCTTTAATCATTTTTTTACCGTCATAACCATCCAGACAGTAGTTCTGGTCATAGCCTGAAGGGTTCATTTCCGATAATTTTTTATATTCCCTGAAATCAAACCGGGTGTTTTCAACGGGTGCAATTTCTCCTGTAGGTATCGCAATATCATTGACTACTGTGTATTTTGTGGAGTTGGGAAGCTTCACAAGATGATTTTTGACAGAACCTTCCTGAGTGTTTTCAGCTCCATCAAGGTTAAAATATGAATGGTTTGTAAGATTTAGGATTGTGTCGTTATCTGTTTCTGCCTGATAAATTATATGAAGCTGGTTATCGTTATCAAATTTGTATGTTACAGATGCTTTTACCTCAGCAGGATAGCCGCCTTCCATGTCTTTTTTGGTGTAGTTAAATTTAACCCCGTCTTTTAAGACTTCCGCTTTCCAGTTTTTGGTGTCAAAACCGTCTGACCCGCCATGAGAATGTGTTTTGCCGTTATCTTTGTTGCATTCAAGTTTGTATTCTATTCCGTTAAGTTTAAATGTTCCATTATCAATTTTATTTGCGCAAGGTCCGATTGTTCCGCCGGCATGACCTATCGGTGCTTCTTCGTAAGGGGTTACTGAGGTGTAGCCCTGTGTTACATCTGTTATTTTCCCGTTTTTATCAGGAACTTTTATTGATATAATTCCAGCTCCGAAACTCGAAAGGTCTACGCTTGCTCCGTTTTTATTTGTTATGGTATAAAGTATCGCGTTTTCGCCTGTTTTGTTTATTTTGCCGAAAGATTTTTTTTCTATTTTTATTCCGTCGTATGCTTTATCGATATTTTGCGTTGATATTTGAACTTGTTTTTCAAAAGTATCTTTTGCAGGCTGAGAGGTTATTATCGGTCTGTTTATGAGTTTAGGCTGAATTATTTTGTCAGGATTATTAATCCAGAAGCCTGCATGAAAATCTATCGGCATAAAATTCTCCTTTGGAAAAATTATATCATATCATTTTTAAGTTTACTCAAGATAAATTTTTGCCTTAATTTTTAAAATAAACTTAACTGGCCGGAATTTTCTTTTTCCTGGCTTTCTCTTTCAAATTTTGAATATGCAAGCAGATCGCTCTCAATTTTTGCAAGAAACGGAGATATTTCTAGATTTTTGGAAACCCCGAACACATGCCTTTTTATTGCGCGTGAAAGGAAAAGCCGTTGTTTTGCCCTTGTCATTCCAACATAAAGAAGTCTGCGTTCCTCTTCTATAGCTTCTGGTGTTTCTGCCCTGTAGAGAGGTATTATTCCCTGCTCCAGACCTGCTACAAATACGCAATTAAATTCCAAACCTTTGGAGGCATGGAGTGTCATTAGTGAAATTCTGTCTGCGCGTTCATCTAATGTATCGCATTCTTTTACCAGAGAAACTTCATGGATAAAATCTTTCCTGTTTTCGATATTCTGTGCGAGTTCTTTCAGGTATTTAAATATATAATCCTCAATCTCGTCTTTGTAGTCTTTTTCAGCTTTTTCCAGCTGGGTTAAGACGGGTTCGTCATCTGTAAGACTTTTTAACAGGTTTAATACCGGTTTTCGGTCGCATAAGAGATCGTCTGAAAGTTTTACAAAAGGCATACCTGATCTTTTAAGCGCCTCAAGCAGCGGCTTTAGCTGTGATGATGTGCGGTAGAGGATTGCAAAATCTGAAAAAGAATAATCTGTTTTTTCTCCGCTTGTCCGGTCGCTGTCAATTGAAAAAAAGCTGTGACCGCCGATTAAATTTTCAATTGTGCTTACTATAAATTCCGCTTCAGCTTTATCAGTAGGTGCTGTGTGAATCGTTATTTTTTCATGCGGTCTGTCATATTTTGACACAATATTATAAGTTTCAATCATTTGATTTGACGCATTAACAATGCTTTCAGTTGAACGGTAGTTATTTTTAAGGTTAATAATTTCAACATCCGGATAGTCTTGTTGGAAATTATTGAAGAATTTGGAACTGCCGCCTCTAAAGCCGTAGATTGCCTGGTTTGGGTCGCCGATTGCGCAGATATTCCCGTTATCCGGTGCAAGATGCTTTATCAGTTTATACTGGTTTTCGTCAATATCCTGATATTCATCGACTGAAAGGTATTTAAACCGTTCCTGATATGTTTGTGCAATTTCCGGGTAATCCTCAAAAAGTTTTACGGTAAAGGTAATCAAATCATCAAACACAAGCATATCTTTTGTTATTTCTTCTTCTTTATAAAGAGTTTTTTCCTGCTCGCTGATTACTTTAAAGTCATTACTTAGACCGGCTTTTTCATAGTTTTCCTTCAATATAGAAAGACAAAGTGAGTGGAATGTATGGATATTTATGTGTTCAGCATTATCGGGAGGCAGTTTGTGGAGTCTTTCTCGCATTTCGCCTGCTGCGCGACGGGTGAATGTTATTGCAAGAAATTTTTCTGCCGGCACTCCGGTTTTTTTTATTAAATATGCAATACGTCTGGTTAAGACGGTGGTTTTTCCCGAACCTGGTCCTGCTATAATTAGAAGCCTGTTATGTGTATTTTCTACTGCGGCTTTCTGAAATTTATCAAGATCTGATTTTTTTTGAGGTTCATTTTTGCTTGCCTCAGCAGTAGGCTGAGTTTCAGCTTTCGGGGCGGTCAAATATGCTTCCGGAAGTTTTGCTGTAGCTGGCTTTGGCAGACTTTTTGGAATATCTATATCAAGCTTAAGATTTATAAATTTTTTTTTTACGAGTTCGCTGTCTTCAAAAAGTCTTATAACCCCGTATTCTCCATCATAACCCGCATGTTTTATAACTTTTCCGGTTCGAAGTCTTGAGATACCTTCGCCGAGAAGCGGTGAGTCTTTTGAAATATCTTCAACTGGCACTTCTCTTAGAATAGAAAATTCAGAGCCGTATTTACGGATTAGTCTTTCATACTCATTTGTGACTGATTTACTTGTCGGACCTACCTGCATTATTTCTGAAATTATTTCAGGAAGAGGCACAAGGCTGAAAACTTTACCTGCTGTTTCAGGTTTATAGGTGTTATTGAAATTTCTGTCGGCAAGTTCGCAAACTCTGTTTAAAACACCTATTGTCATAGGTTTTCCGCAGACAGGGCAGATTCCGTTGAGTTTTTTTGTTTCCTCAGGACTAAGGCAGACATTACATTTTCTATGTCCGTCTTCGTGGTATTTACCTTCTTCAGGGAAAAATTCGACTGTTCCGACATAACCGTTACCGGTCTTTAATGCGTTCATAATACTGTAGTAATCCGGTGATGTATCAAATACGGTAGCTTCTCTTGCCAGTTTTGACGGTGAATGGGCATCTGAATTAGATACAAGTCTGAATTTGTCAAGTTTAGAAACACGCCAGTTCATTTCAGGATCTGAGGAAAGCCCTGTTTCAACCGCAAATATATGGTCTGATAAATCTCCGTAACACTCTTCTATTGAATCAAAGCCGGATTTTGAACCTAGTACGGAAAACCATGGGGTCCAGATGTGAGCGGGAATAATATAGGAACCTTCACCTGCTTCCAGTGTAGTTTCCAGTAAATCTCTGGAATCAAGCCCCAGGATAGGACGCCCGTCGGAATTTATATTCCCTATTGCACCGAGTTTATCGCGGAAGTTGCCTGCTGCTTTCATATCTGGAACAAAGACCACATGGTGAACTTTTCTTGTTTTATCACCTTTCTTGTATATTGTCGATATTTCTACAGATAAAAGAAACCTTACAGGTGCAGAGGTTTTAAAAATTTGTTTTTCTATCTCAGGTTTAAGCCTGAATGCTCCGTTTCCGTCCTCAACAAGCTTTTCTTTAATCTCATTAAACCATGCAGGATGTGTAAAATCTCCTGTAGAAATTACGCCAAGCCCTTTTTTCTGAGCCCATATAGCTAGCTGCTCGAGGTTACAGTCTTTGCTTGTAGCGCGAGAATATTTTGAATGTATGTGTAAGTCAGCATAGAAAAACATTTTTATTTCCCCCGATAAATTTTTCTTTATTATACCTTAAAATTTAAACTTTGTCGAAAAATTCAGCTGGGAACGCACAGGTGCGGTATTATCTGAATAAATCTGTCCGGCGCCTATGTCAAAGTTCATTCTGTCGTCTTTGAATGGTTTTATACTAAATATGAGTTCGTTTTTTCTGTTTTTATCAAGAAAGCTGGTTGAATATATATTTTGTAATGTCAGATGGCTGTTCAATTTATATTCAGGTGTGAATGAAAAAACTCCGTTCATGGGTTTGTTTAATGAAGTGAAACCTTTATTTTTATATGATGTATCAAATGAAAATTTATTTTTCTGATATTTTGTAAATAATGTACTTGATTGCGAGTATTTATCAGGAGAAAATGAGTAGTCTGATTTTGTGCCGATTGTAAAATTCCCGAAATTTTTTTCACTGGAAAATGAAGTTGAATGTGAAGCATAAGGGCTGTTATTCATTTTTGAATAAATGTTCTGCGGAGTTATTTGTTTATCCAGATATATTTCTTCTTCTGCAAAAACAGCCGGACACAGGATTAATAAAAATAACAAAAACAGTTTCTTCATACGATTATTATAAAAATAACCTTTAAAGATGTCAAAAATAACCTTAATGTTTTTAAGTACAACAGCGTGATTAAATTCAGGATTTTTTGCACTATAGAGTTTTATATTAATTCATTTAACACATCATCTACATGTCCTTTTACTTTTACCTTGCGCCATTCTTTGACGATAGAGCCTTTTTCATCAAGGATGAAAGTTGAACGGATTATGCCCATATATTTTCTGCCGTACATAGATTTTTCACCCCAGGCTTCAAAAGCTTCCGAGAGTTTGTGTTCAGGGTCTGATAGAAGAATAAAGTTTAATCCTTGTTTTTCCTGAAAGCCTTTATGACTCTTTATGCTGTCCGGACTTACTCCGATTACTTTTGCATGCGGTGTAAGTCTGTTCATATTATCTCTAAAGTCGCATGCTTCCTGTGTACAGCCTGAGGTATTATCTTTCGGATAGAAGTAAAGTATAACTTTTTCTCCTGCAAAATCTGCAAGGGTGTATTCTTGCTCATTACCATCCTTGTCAATTCCTGATAGTTTTAAGGTTAAATAATCCATATATCTCTCCTTTATTTTCTGTATTGAGTACATAATAATATTCAAGTAAAATTTTTACAAGGAGAAATTTTAAAATGTCAGAAAAGAATTTGTTAATTGATAAAGAAAAATGTATTCATTGCGGTTTATGTATAGAAGATTGTATTGCAGGCGCTCTTGAATTTGGGGATGATAATGTTCCGAAATTTGCGCAGGGGGGAGAAGACAGATGTATAAAATGTCAGCACTGTCTTGCAATCTGCCCTATGGGTGCGGTTTCTATATTGAGCAAAGATCCTGAAAATTCCGACAAAATCAGTGAGCATAATCCAGATGAAATTTTAAATCTTATAAAGTCCAGAAGAAGTATTCGCCGCTATAAATCCGAAAATCTTCCGCTGGAAACTCTGGACAAATTAAAAAATATGCTTAACTGGGTACCTACCGGCTGTAATTTTCATAAAATGCACTTTGCATTTGTGGAAGATGCCGGTGTTATGGATAAAATAAGAAAACATGTTAATGAAAAGCTTGTAAAAATTTTGACAACGACACCTGTAGATAAACTTGCAGGAAAGTTTTCGCGCTACAAGGACGCGCTTGTTAACGGTGAGGACGTAATTTTCAGAGGTGCACCTAATATGGTTGTTGTTTCTACCCCGCTTAACGCGCCTTGTGTGAATGTCGATCCCGTTATTGCACTTAGTTATTTTGAGCTTTATGCGCAGAGCTTAGGCGTTGGAACATGCTGGTGCGGGTTTGCACAGGTGTGCATGCAGCTTTTTCCGGAATTGGCAGAGCAAATGAGAGTTCCTGACGGTTACAAAGTATCTTATGTAATGCTTTTTGGTCCTTCTGATGTAAAATATTCCAGAACTACACAGCCTGAAAGCTTTGAATTTACTACGGTGGACAGGTTTGACCCTAAGAAAGTCTGCTTGTTTGATAAAATTAAAAGATATTTTTGGAATTCAGTACGTTAAGGTCAAGCGGTACTGGTACAAGGTATTTGTAAAAATCATATTCCGGGAAGTATTCAGGCAGTGCTTCCCAGTATCTTAGAATACTTATGCCATTGTTTTCTAGTTTTGCGGCAAAGGTTTCATCATATGTTAAATATGGATAAACAAACGGAACGTCTTCTTTTGCAAGCTTTATATCAAGTTTATTTGTGCTGTGAAGCGCTGTGTGCAGTTGCTTAAATATTTCCAGCCGTCTTTGCTTTTCCTGTTCTTTGTCAATTTCTTCAAATAATTGTTCACTGCATCGGGATATAAGTTTTACAGGTTCATGTTCAAGACGCAGCTCGTTTTTACAAAACTCTTCAAATGTTTTATACCGGCATGTTTCATAATAGTATTCATCCTGAGGGAAGTTTTCACTTGAAAGCTGTGAGATGTAAAGAAAAGCTCCGTCTTTAACATTGAAAAATTTTCTCAGCGAATTAAATGAGGCAAGTCCGCAATCCGGCATGAAATAGTTGTGTGCATTATCTACTATTAAATTTTTATACAGGCGCATTAATTTATGTACGTTTTTTGAACTGATACCGAAATAGTTTGGATAAAGTATATAGTCATTTTCTGCAAACTCTCTTGCCGGCAAAAAGTTGTTGTCTATGTGATAAAACTTTATGGCGCAGTTTTCTTTTCTTGCTGCCTGCCAGACTGCCGGACAGATGTAGTAAGGCATATGGATTTCTTTTATCCCGAAACACCTGATAATATATCTAAGGCAGTTCCTTGCCAGATTTAGTTTTATAAGGTTTCTGTGTTCCATGATTTTATTTTACAATCAAATAATTCATGATAACATTGAAATCAGGGAGATATATTATGAAAGAAGTAATTCAATACCATACACAAGGTACATGCTGCAAAGTAATGCAGATTGTAATAGAAGATAATAAGATTTGTGAAGTACAATTTTTTGGAGGATGTCCCGGAAATCTGCTTGGAATTGCAAATTTAGTAAAAAATATGGAAATTGACCATATAATAGACCGCTTTCAGGGAATCCCATGCGGCGATAAGCCGACCAGCTGCCCGGACCAGCTGGCTAAATGTCTTATTGAATATAAATCCCGAAAAGCTTTGGTACAAAAGGGCTTATAAGTATATTGAGAATTATTAAAAGCTGCTATTGACGAGTATGACTTTTATTCAGAGCTTGCAAAAGGATGAAACGATAATATAAAAAACTTTACGGCTGTAAACAGCGGCAACAAAAGAAAAAATCTTGGAAAAGAACTTGCTTTTCAAGGAATTGCCAGCTTTTTAATGCCGTTTTAATGTTAAAGTCAACAAGAGCACTTACTTCTAAGGCTATTGATAAGGTTTTGGCAGCATTTAAAAATTCTGTCAAATCTAAAATTGCACAGCTTCCTGGGGTTGATCATTTGATTGGTCGGTTCAAAAAGAATAATGCAAGCGGATATAAGAATGTTGTAATGTCAGCAGCAAGCATCGGGGCTCTTCTTGTTGGAGTAAAGCCTATTGATAATGCTGTTAGAAAGATGCTTGATAAGCATTTTGCCTAAATATATCGTTCAATATATTTATTAATATCAAACTTGGATTTTGCACCGTTGTAAGTCATTCTGCGAATCTTGCCGGTAACCGGATAATCGGCAAGAGGTCTGTCATGCAAACCGCCGATTGACCATAATATGCCGGTATAGCCGTTGGAAGAAGGTGCATCAAAGGCATATTTGTCATTCAGATAAATTGCATATTCAAGCGCTTTTTGGGGCTATAGTGTTTATTCCAAGATTTTTTTGCCCAGTACATGCGCATGTAACCATGAATTTTTCCTTCTGCTTATGTTCAAATTTTCTACGGTCTTTTTTACAAATTTTATTTGGGTTTCAAAAAAATTTGTCTTTATTAAAACAGTCATTAAATGCAAAGTTTGTCCGAAAAAATTCTGCGATAAGGAACGTGAGCAGAATTTTAGAGTGGCTTATTAGACAGTGCAGCTGCGCACGGCTCGCGTAGGCGGGGCGTAAGCAGCGGAGATCTGCTTTTGAATTACCGGAAGTTTTTTTAAGATGATTTGTATTATAGAGCCTTGCGGGATTAACGATATTTTCTTTTGCAATATTTCGGGGTAAGAATTTAAGAATTTTGTTCATGCAAATATTTTTTATGAATTGTGGTATAATTACAATATTAAAAAGAGGAGTTTAATATGGATAATATTATTTTTAAAAGACGTTCAATAAGAAGATTTGAAACCAGACCTGTAGAGCCTGAAAAAGTTGAGAGAATTTTAAAAGCCGGTATGCAGGCACCTTCTGCACATAATCTTCAGCCATGGGAGTTTCTTGTTATAACAGAGCAGGAAAAACGTGATGCTGTTTCAAAAATGAGCCCTTGGGCGTGTATGGTTGCTAAGGCTCCTGTAACTATTATTGTTATCGGTCATCAGGAAAACAAAGATATGGAGAAATATCTTCCTCAGGATCTGGGTGCCTGCACAGAGAATATTCTCCTTCAAATAGCAGCAGAAGGGCTTGGCGGATGCTGGATGGGATTTTATCCTGATGAGGACAGAGTAAACAGCGTGAGAAAATATTTCAATCTGCCTGAGGACAGAATTCCGTTTTCTGTTATAGCACTCGGATACAGCCCTGACGAAAATCGTTTTGTGGACAGAAGCGATATGTCCAGAGTACATTATAACCGGTGGTAGGAAGTTTTTTCTAAAAACGAATTTCCTCGTTTATTTCATCTTCTTTTTTCAGAGGTATACGCTGGAGTTTAGAGATAGGTGAAATATCCGGATCAGGATTGTTGTTTTTGTACTTAAACCATAAGTACATATCCAGAAGAAGAAATATTGTGTTCAAAATATATAGTATAAACACATAGTCCATACTGTAGAAAATTTTATGCAGAATTCCGCATACATATCCGAGTAAGATTAACAGTGAAAAGTAAATGCTTTTCCCATGAACACATTTTGCCTTATATGTTTTGTAAGCTGCAACAGGCCAGCTTATACCGAAACATACCATCATTCCTGCTTCAAATATACTCATAAATAACTCCTTTACATTTTTTTATCTAAATGCTTGCTGCCGGGATTTTTCTTCTCAAAACCAAGCCCGCGCATAATAGGATGAAGTATCAGGTTGCTTATTTCCGATGCTATGAGAGCCAGCCCGATAACCGTCCCGGCTAGATAACTCAGCTCAACAGCCCCTTTAGCTTCTTTGTATTTGTTTGGATGTTCCAGGGTTAAGAGATTTTCCTTCAATGTTGTTTTTGCATCCGGCGTTTCTTTTAATGTTTCTGAAATTGTTTTCATAAGCTTATGTCCTGCTCTTTCCTTTTTAGGCATAGATGCAAGCTTTAGGTAATTCAGATATTCATCGGCATTTTTGAAGTCCGGAATGCACTTTTCTTTTTTTAGAATTTTTTGTGAAATTTTAAAACCGTATTTTTTGAATACAAGAGGAATCATTGTAAGATAAATACCAAGGCACAAAAGCTGGTAAAGCCCTTCCTTAGTCGCTGCATACTTTCTTGTATCTTTGTCTACGTTTGTGTCCATCATGATAAATGCAGGACGTCCGGTTGCTTTAAATACGGATTCTATAGTTACACAGGCTTTAGTATTCTGCGCGAGGTTTACAAATGACGGATTTGTAAGGATGTTTGCTACTTTATCTATCATATCAGCCTCCAATCCTCATTCCTGAATTTACAAAAACAGGACGTGTCAATGGAGTGTAGTTGTTTTTGTAAATCCTTTTTGTTCCGCCAAAATTCGGCTGGATTTCGTCTTTAACAGGGTTGGGCTTGTTTTGTTTTGAACTGCCGGTAACAATATCCATCAGGGGTTTTGTAATTTTGTTGCATATAAAAGGTATTACAAATAATGCAGTCAGGCTTACTGTTATAAGCGAGAGGGTTTTTTTGACATCCTCTTCTTTCCCTGTAATTTTCGCTTTTTTGCAAAACGGTTTTACGAGTTTTTCTACACCCTTGTGCGTAACAATATAAGCTCCGAACGCTACTATACCTGTTAAGGCTTCTCTGAAGGCTGTGTACTGTCTTGATTTTTTCTCCTGCTTTTTGTCCATCATAGTAAATGTCGGACGCAGTATGCCTTTTGAAGCAGCAATTGTAAGCACGCCGTACAGGGCGTCATTATTTTCGCCAAGTTTGCTGCATAGATTTTTGTACATTCGGGTAAATTTTTGGTTCATCTTTTTTTAATAAGTGTATTTGCTACATTTAATCTCCATTTTTATTATAAACCTGATTTATCAAATGTAAAATACGAATAATTTATAATTCTTATAAGTTTTATCTTATGATAATATTGTTTTTTAATAAGTTTTTTATATAATATTTATATGAACACAAACCAGTTAAAATATGTTGTAACTGTAGCTGATGAAATGAGTTTTTCCAGAGCCGCACAGAAGTTGTACATCTCCCAGCCGTCTTTGAGCCAGAGCATACAGCTTTTGGAGAAAGAGCTTGGGGTTTTGATATTTTCGCGTAAACCTTTAAAGCTTACATATGCCGGAGAAATTTTTATTGACTGGGCAAAGAAAGTTCTCTCATCCGGAACTCAGATAAAACAAAGAATAGCAGATGTTTCACTGCAGAAAGAGGTGAAGCTTGTTGTAGGAATGTCGCCTTACCGTTCTACATATATTCTTCCTCCTGTAATAATGAAGTTTAAGGAAGAATTTCCGAATTGCAAAATTGTTCTTGAAGAACATCCTTCCAATATATTACAGTCATTAATGGATGATGAAAAAATTGATTTGCTGATAGATATTCCAAACCCTGACACATATACGTATGCAAGTTTTCCGGTTGCAAAAGAAAAAATTCTTGTCGCTGTTCCCGCAGAATGGAATATTGAATTTGAAAAGGGAGGTGAATATCCGGTTATTTCTCTTTCTTCATTGAAAGACAAGCCTTTTATTCTCTTAACAAAAAGACAACAGATAGGGAAAATTGCCAGAAATCTCTGTATGCAATGCGGTTTTGAGCCTCAAACAACTCTTGAATGCCATAATATTGAAACGGCTTTCGCTATGATAACAACAGGACTGGGTGCATCTTTTATTCCTGAACTTTTTGTAAAGCATTATATGAAAAGTAATGAAGTAAAATGTTTTATGATTAAGGATTACTTTCCGGAAAGAGAAATAGCAGTTGTTTACAGTAAAGAAAAATATCTTACTCTAGCTGCTTCAAGGTTTGTAGAGCTTTTGAAAAATTTTATTAATAACAGCCGGAATATATAATGACAAATTTTTTTGTCAGCGTTATGATTGTTCAGGGAGGGAGAATGTTATGGAAAATCCGAATGAAATAAAAAAAGAGAATATAAATAAAATTAAAAATAAGATAGTTGTTCTTTCAGGTAAAGGCGGAGTCGGCAAAAGTACTGTTGCTGTAAATATGGCGGCAGAACTTGCTAAAAAGGGTTATAAAGTAGGACTGCTTGACGTTGATGTTCATGGACCCAGCGTTCCGACATTACTTGGGCTTGAACTGGGGCAGCCGACATCTGATGGAAAATATATTTATCCGGTGAGCTATAATGATAACTTAAAAGTTATTTCAGTAGGATTTATGATTGAAGATCTTAATGCTCCTATTATCTGGCGCGGTGCAATGAAAGTTAACTTTATAAATCAAATGCTTTCTGATGTTATGTGGGGTGAAATTGATTATTTTATCGTTGATTGTCCGCCAGGAACAGGTGATGAACCTTTGTCTGTAATTCAAGCACTCGGTGAAGATGTAAAGGCTGTTGTTGTTACCACACCGCAAAAACTCGCTACTGTGGATGTGAGAAAGTCTATTAATTTCTGCAAAAAATTAAATCTTCAGATTCTCGGCGTGATTGAAAATATGAGCGGATTTGTTTGCCCGGATTGCGGCAAGACTGTAGAAATATTCAAATCAGGCGGAGGCAGGCAGATGGCAGAGGAAATGAATGTAAAATATCTTGGAAAAATCCCGCTGGAAGTTTCTGTTGTGAATGCTGATGATAACGGAACTCCATTTGTAGAAGCTTTCCCTGCGTCTGAAACTGCAAAAGCAATGAGTAAAATTGTTGATGAAATATTATAATTTATTTATGTAATAAACAACATTATCAGCCCATTTATCACCGACAGACTTATCACAGTATTTGCCTGAAAGTCCCAGCTCTTCTATTGTCTGAATATTATTCTTTGTGTGCTTCTGGATAATCTTTGCCATGGCTTCAATGCAGTCATCAACATTTTGAAATTTTAATGTGCCATTTTTACCTACAAGCCCTCCGATGTTGTTGCGTTTTCTTGCTGCATATGATGTTCCGCGTCCGGATTCCAGCATTGAAATTGCTACCAGAACACTAGGATTTACCCCATACCGTTCTGCACTATCTATAAAGCTTTTTCCTTTGCCGAAAAGCGGGTTCTTCGTTTTGTCACCTTTTTTCTTCTCAAGAAGTTTTGATATTAAATAATCAAGTTCTTCAGGACTTCCGTCATATTTTGCCGTTAGACTAGGAGAGTTTCTGGTGAATTTATTTCGCGGTTTTATATTTGCGCTGCTGAAAGGTAAAGGTTCGGGCGACCCGTTTAGTTTATATCTTTTTAAGCCGTTTCGAAGTATTATTCCTGATTTATTTATCGAAGCAGAATTAATTCTTGCTGCAATCTCTGCAGTATGCGGGCTTTGGGTTAAAGCTTCTGCTACAATCATTACCCCTGGCAGGAGTTTTTTTAGTGCAATTTCTTTTGAAAAAGTAAGTTCCGATGCTAGTACTTTTACTGCACGCTGTGGAATTTTTCTGGCAATAATCATATTCCGTTTCATACGATACGGATTTGCATAATTGATTTTGGGTAAACGCATATATTTATAGTCCTTATATTTACATATACAATTTTGTATAAAGAAAAAATTTTTTCAAGTGCTTATAAAAAAATTGTACCATATACAACTATTGACAAAATTATACTCTTAGATTTATATTATTTATATGATAAAAATATTTGCTGTAAAATCATCAAATTCATCCTCCTCCTGCGGGCACCGAAAAGGGACTTGCATGAATTTTGGCGTATAAATTTTGATTTACAGCAGAATTTAAAAAAGATTTTTAAAGTCCCTTCGTTTTGGAGGGACTTTTTAGTGTGCAGATAATAATTTTAAGGAAAATAAATGAACTTAGCAGTTACAAATTACCATAGAGAACAACAAAAAAGAAAGTATACACCGGCATTTAAAGGTCCTCTGGACGGAGCTCTCACAGGTACGCTCAGACTTCTTGATACAAATGAAATGGCAAATGCTGTTTTGATAGATTTGGGGGCAATGGTAGCGCCAAGAACTTATATTGATACGAAAAAACGAAATAAAGATGCTGGTTTTGAAACTTTTTTCCGGGAAATCAGCGGTACATTTATTAATTGCCTTTCTGCCGGTCTGATTGCCGCCGGAATTTCTGCAGTAACAGCAAAGAGGCTTCAGCCTGAAGTTGCAATAAATCATAAAAGCTGGTTCAGTGATGATTCAATAAGTTTATTAAAGAAAGCCTGGGATAGCAGCGGAGGAAAAGTAGAAGATTATATTGCGCTTATTCTGGATAATATGTCTGCCAGAGATGGGAAAAAAGTTGCGGCATTTAAAGATATTGATTGGAAAAATGTTGAATGGGCAGATGAAAAAAGCTGGAAAAATTTCTGGTGGAATAATACTAATTATGCTAAAACAGCTGAAACATTGAAAAGCAGAGATGGAATTATAAAAACGTTTGCGGCAGTTATAAAAGATAAAAATCTTGATGCCGGTGATAAAAAATATATATTTAAAATTATGGAGGCAAGGATTACTAATGCCCTTGGCGCTAACAGGAGTGTTGATGTTAATATAGGCGGGAACAAATTGAACTCAGCTCTTTCCCATATTTTGCGGGATACATATGATATGGGAAAAGATGTGTTCACAAATAAAAGTATTAATATTGATGCAGCAATTGCAAAAATTAAGCGGGTTAATAAAATCAAAATTTTCGGGGCGCTTTCTCTTGCTTCAATACTTGGGCTTACTAATCAATATATAAACAGGAAATTAACCGAAAAACGTACAGGTAAAAAAGGTTTTGTCGGCGATGTCGATTACCAGGAGCGTAAAAAGCCGATACAAAACCGGGATAAAAAAGGGCTTTTATTAAAAAAATTTCTCGCATCTGCCGGTATGGTAGCTATGACTATTGGTGTTATGAGGGTAAAAAGTCCTAAAGATTTCATCCGCAAGCTCCAGTTTACCGGACCTGTTTCAAGCGGAAACGCTATTAAGACTGTATACGCTTCAACAATTGTTGGAAGGTTTCTTGCTGCAGACAGCAATACAGAGCTGAGAGAATCCGTTACAAGGGATTACTTCGGATTTTTAAATTGGCTTGTCCTCGGCGGGTTTGCTGCTAAAGGTACAGCAAATCTTCTGGATAAAAAACAGGAAAATCTTTTTAATATTAATAAAGAAGGAAAAGGCATTAAGCACTGGCTAAACGATATTACCCTCAAAACTCATGCTGAAATTGCGGCAAAAGGGAAGGATTTTGCCAGAAAAAACATCTGGAAGCTTAATACTGCTCATATTGCAGGTTTGGCATATTCAGCACTTGCTCTGGGTGTGCTTCTGCCTGTTATTAATATTTATATGACAAACAAAAAAGCCAAAAACAAACCGCATTTAACAGCTTGATAAGGTATAGATAATTTGTTATAATAAAACAGGACACAACCCGTGTAAACGAAAATCCTAACAGGTAAAACAAATAAGAAAAAATATTTGTTTTCGAGGCGATAGCGGTGCCTGAGGCACTGCACTACTCAGGTTTGCTAACTAAATTTCGCATTTTGCTAGATGGCGAGAGCGTGCCCGAAAAAAAAGTTTTATATTTAATCAAAAAAAAAGAAGAAAGAACAGATACAACTAAAAAGGAGATTGAATTATGGAAAACGCAGTAATGACAAGGTTCTTCGGGGGGGGGGCAAGGTAATTTAAGCTCCATAACCGGTATTGGCGCAGGCTCAGGACCATTTCGCGCCGCCGAAAGAAGAACCATTAAACAAGGATTTACTTTAGCCGAGGTACTTATAACTCTGGGTATAATAGGTGTGGTAGCTGCTATGACTTTACCTGCAGTAATTACTAACACCAGAAAATCAGAAGCAAGTGCAAGGCTGAAAAAGTTCTATTCTGCCATGCAGCAGGCAATTGCAATGTCAGAGCTTAAATATGGTCCTTGCCTGGAATGGGAATATGAATCAATAAATGATTACGAAGATCCAGAACAGGCAGGTAAAAACTACGATATATCGAAAGCCTTTGTTGAACAGTATCTTGAGCCGTTTATGAAGCTAAAATCAGAGAAAAAAGAATGGATAACTTCAACACAACAGAAACTTGATGGGTATAGTTTAGTATTTGCCGACGGTTCTACGATGAACGCAAAAGTCGGAAGCTGTGTTGATTTGTCTTTTGATATTAATGGGGACAGGAAGCCTAATAAAAGAGGATATGACCAATTTATATTTGTCATTTGCAAAAGAGATAGCGGTCGTAATAATAAGCAGTGCTTTACCAGCTATTTCCCTGCAAAGACAAGAGAAAAAAATTTAGATAACTGCAAATCTAATTCTTATTACTGTTCGTCATTGCTTCAATGGGATAACTGGGAATTTAAAGATGATTATCCCTATAAGCTTTAAGTTAAAAAAAGCTCCCTTTATGGGAGCTTTTTAATTTTAGTTTAGTAAGTTGCAATTTCCTGTCCATTGGTCATCTTTTGGAGAACTTCAATTGCTTTTTTCAGCTGTACATCGTCTTTGTTTTTAACGTTTTCTTCAGTAATTTTTACAACAATGTCAGGAGTAATTCCTTTTTTGTTAATATCTGTTCCGTTTGGTGTCAGGTATTTTTGTATTGTAATATTTATACCAGCTTCATATGGAAGTTTGTTTATTTCCTGAACTAAACCTTTACCGAAAGATTGTTCTCCTATAATTACAGCTCTTCTGTTATCTTTCATCGCACCTGAGAAAATTTCGCTTGCAGATGCTGAGCCTTTATTAATCAATACTACGACCGGCTTATTTGTTACATAACCTTTGGTAGCTCTTTGTGTTTCTTTGTAGCCGTCACGGTCAACTGTGCTTACAATAATTCCGCCGTCAAGAAACATATCTGAAATATAGATTGCGTTACTTAAAAGTCCGCCTGGATTTGAACGAAGGTCTATGATAAATCCTTTTTTACCTGCGCTGTTTTCAAGTATGCTTCTGAACTCTCCTGCTGCATTTCTGCTGATGAATGAACTTAATCTGATATATGAAATATCTTCAGGCATTTTTATATTTTCAGGAATTTTTTGTGAGATTGATTTAATCTCAATTTCTGCGCGTGTAATTGAGTATAATTTTGGTTCACAATCTTTTCGTTTAATCAAAAGGTTAACCTGAGTGCCTTCTTTGCCTCTGATTTGGTCAGCGGCTTTGTCAACAGTAATCCCTTTTGTGCTTTTGCCGTCAATTTCCAGGATTTCATCATCCGCTTTTAGACCTGCTTTTTCAGCAGGAGTATCTTCAATCGGAGCAATAACGGTTAATTTCCCGTCTTTTACTGCAATCTGAATACCGATACCTTTTAAAGAGCCTTTTATTGAACTTGTTTCTTCGGCAAATTCTTTTGGATCAAGAAATTTAGTATAAGGGTCATTTAAGCTTGCAATCATTGTATTAATTGCGACATAGGCATCGTCATTTGTAACGATTTGGTTATCGTATTTGTGGCGCCATTTACCCCAATCCTGTGCGTTATTTGTCTGGTCGACAAACTTAGTATTAATTAAACGCCATACTTGATCATACAAATCGACAGGTGTATATGCCATTACATTGTTACGGATTACACAGCCGAAAAGAAAAATAAATACGCCTAAAAATATAACGCTTTTTTTCATAAAGTTTCTCATTCTCTAGTTTTTCCTCCAATTATCCCTAACTCGTAAAAAAAGCTCAAGCCTATTTTATATAGATGTATTTTTTACAAAAAAGTTTCCGTAATTCTTGAGTTTCTTCTCTGAGTAAGAATATCTGGTAATATAATAACACAGTTATAAAATTTTTGGTATTGTATTATAAACTGCTGTCATACTTAGAATTTTTCAAAACAATGCATCGGTCTTTACCATTCCACTCTAAACCGCTGCAATGCAGGTAGTCCATATTGGATTTAAGAATAACCCACGCAGTGCATCCGTATCCGTTAGAACTGCCTGAACAGTTATCTTTAAAGGTATAACTTGTATCGGATTCAAGACCATAAGGTTGAAGACCGTATTTTGTTACATAAAATCTAAAAATATCGTATCCAAACTGGTTTGGATTTTTACTTCCGTTAACATCAACTGTAAAAGTTGCACAAACATTTTTCAATGCCTTTGTTTCCCCGAATACTGCAGTACAGTCAGGGCTTTCTATATTAAAGGCATAATGTGAGCCGTCATTTATGGTAAAAGCTGCATATTTTGTATTTGTTTTGAAATTGTCGTCTGCATCAAGATTTAATTTTTTTGTTGTGACATCAGGCCAGCAATTCAAGTCTGCTGAACACATTTTGTTAACGTTAAAATAAGGTGACAGGATTTTAACCATATTAGCCGCGCCTACATCGCTATCTTTTGCTGTTAATTCCCAATAATCAGGAGTTCCGAAATCTGTTGTAGCTCGTGTTATTGCCTGTGTCATTGAACTGTATGCTTTTTTCAGTTTTGCGGTATTTTCGCGTTCTCTGTTTTGCACTAAAAGAGCAGGAATAGTCATAGCTGCTACAATTCCGATAATACCTATTGTTATAAGCACTTCTGCAAGTGTAAAGGCGTTTGTTCTTAGATTAATTTTTTTCATCGTCACCCCATTATTTCATATGCTATATTATAGCATATTTTTAGTAATGACGCAAATATTTACAACTTTTGTGTTATTAATGCGTAAATATCATTAAATACAACAAGCACCATAAGTGCAATTAATATCATAAAACCTGCTGTTCCGATTTTGTCAACAGTTTCTTCATTGAGCGGTCTGCCGCGTAGTTTTTCTATTAAAAGGAAAAGTACGTGACCGCCGTCAAGCGCAGGTATAGGTAAAAAGTTTACTATCGCTAAATCCAGTGAAATTAATGCTGTCAGCAGCAGACCGGAAAACATTCCGCTTGTATCTATTATATCGCCGCCTACTTTTGTAATTGCAACAATCCCATGGAGGTCTTTTAGCGGAATTTTTCCTGTAAATATCTGATACAATCCATAAAGCAGCATTGAGGTCTGTTCCCAAAGGTATTTTGCACTTGTTACGATAATGGCTTTCGGGCCTTTGGTAGGTATAAGAACTTCTTTAATTTCCATTTGAAGTCCCATAATTCCTTCTGAATTTGGATATATAGGAGAAAGTTCAATTGTTTTTCCCTCACGAATAACTTTCAGATATATCGGACGGGTATTGTCAGACAGCGCATATGCCAAGTCATTTAATGTAAAAGTTCCATCAGATATTAAGTATTTTTTTTCTGTAAGCTTATCTCTTAAGTTTTTTTGGTTATCTGATAGTGAAAGTTGGTTATCTTTATATTTTTCCAGCCCTTTTAATACATTTTGGCTTAATACAACAGGTGCTTCTGTCTTACGGGCAGGTAATTTTATGAGAATATCTTTCGGAATTATTTCATCTTTTGTGAAAGCCGGATTTAATTTTTTTAAATTTTCATAATTTTCATTTACAAACCTGTTATCAACTTTGCCGTCATTTTTTTTACTCAACTGGGAAGTAGTAATCAGGGCTGAGCTTGTTGTTACCGGAATACCATTTAATTCAACAATTTTGTCGCCTTTTTCAATACCTGACTGCCAGATTGATTCGGTTTTCGCAGCCACAATATCTTTGACATAAATATCGTATTTCCCAGAAGGCATATGCCCCCATAGTGCAGCAGCAAGAACAACTATCACAAATGCGCAAACGACATTTGCAAATACTCCGGCAGAAACAACAACCAGCCTCTGGTAAACCGGACGGTTCATAAATCTGTCAGGAGAGTCTTTTGGCAAATCCAGTTCTTTGTCGTCATCAGGAAATGCTACATAACCGCCGAGTAAAAATGCGTGGACAAGAACTTTTACGTCACCAATCTGCTTTTCCCAAAGTGTTGGACCTATAGGAAGCCCGAAGCCAAATCTTGCTACACGCATTTTAAACATTTTTGCAGCCAGAAAATGACCTGCTTCATGCACAAGGATTAGCACACTCAGTAGTAAAAGCATTATAATAATTGACATTATTCTCCCCTTAAATTAACATTATCTGTCATAATTATATCATAAATATATTATATTAAACTTTTTTCATTTCCGAGGTAATTATGTTTACACATTTTTCCCAGGAGAATTTGGAAGCTTGTCTAATGCTTTTTTGTGCGCAGGTTTGCCGGAAATTGCTGTCAAAATACATTTTTTCATAAGCTTTAATGAGTTCGTCGCTGCTGTGTGGATTTATTTGAATGCCTGCATCGCCGATTACTTCTGGAAGCGAGGAAACATTTGAGGTTATTACAGGACACCCGCACTGCATTGCCTCCAGTACCGGCATCCCAAATCCTTCGTATATTGAAGGGTAGACAAATATTTCCGCACCGCTGTATAGTGCTGACAAATCTTCATCAGCAACGTAGCCGATTTTGAGAATTTTGTTTTTGAACTCTTTCAAGTTTGAAATTTCTTTTTCAAGTTTCGGCTGGAACTGTTTTACCTGTCCGCCGCCGAGTACGAAAACAAAATCTTCTATATTATTCTTTTTTATAAATTCAATAAAATTCTTTACAGCGAAAATAAGATTTTTTCTTGGTTCAAGCGAACAAAGACTAAATATGTACTTTTTATCCTGTGGAATATTATATTTTTCTTTGATGCTTCTGATTTTTTCATCATCTGTTACCTTATAAAAGTTCTCATTTGCACCCAGATAGGCAACAGAGATTTTGTCAGGAGTGAGAGCCGGTGCATATTTTATAAAATCATTCTTTGTGGACTGTGAATTAGAAAAGTAATAATCCTCGCTGTTTAATGATTTTAAAAGTCTTCTGAACCATTCGCTTGAGAGGTTTATTTCATTATATAAATCTTCCAGAATTAAAGGTATGACATCATGGAGGAATAAAAATCTTTTGATATTTTTATCTTTTGCAACTTCCTGCGGTATGATTTCATATGGGGAAAAGTAGACATCAAATTCCTGCAATTTTTTTATAAACGCAGGGCTGTCTTTTCTTGATTTGTCATATATATGAAAGCTTCTGAAAGATATAAATCTTACGGCCTTTTTGAAAAGGTTATCCTTTATCCCGGGAGATTTACGAAACTTAAAGCTCAAGTCTGCAAGCATACCTATAAGCGGGTTTGTAATATCTTTTACTTCCATAAGTTTGAACTGTTTGAGCATATTATCCTGCGCCATAAGCTCTTTCATATAAAGTATTCTTTTGTAATCGCAGTACAATGTCACTTCAAACTTTGGATGTTTAAGAATTTCTTTCAAAATGTTATAGGTAACAAAATACACTCCGCTTCTTTTCTCATTTTTTTCTGAAAAATAAGATAGCAAAGTTGTGTCATATAATATTTTTATTTTTCCATCTGCCATTTCTGCTCTCTATAAAAGTTCTTTCAGATAATTTGGAAGTGCAAATCTTGCCAAATGGTAATCCTTATTATAAATTTTACATGTTTTTGTAATCTCTTCACAACGTTCTTCATCAATATATGACAAAGGTTCAACTGTTTCGGAGCAGAATGCCCATGCCCAGTATCCGCCTGGATAAGTCGGGATATTTGATGTATATGTTGAACATATCGGGAATACTTTTTTTAATAAGTTATACATCTTTTTAATTTCTTCTTTGTTAACAACAGGACTTTCTGATTGAGCAGCAACAATTCCGCCTTCTTTAAGCGAATTTTTAACATTTGTATAAAACTCCTCTGTAAACAACCCTTCTCCGGGTCCCATAGGATCTGTACTGTCAATAAGTACTATATCAAATTCATTTTTCTTGTCTTTGATATATTCAATAGCGTCCTGAACAAGAATTTCTACTCTTTTGTCATCAAGCCCGCAGGAAATTGTAGGAAGGTATTTTTTGCAGGCATCAATTACCATTCCGTCGATTTCACAAAGCACTACACGTTCAACGGTTTTGTGTTTTAAAACTTCTCTCACTGTACCACCGTCGCCGCCGCCTATAACAAGAACAGATTTCGGACATTTGTGGTTTATCATAGGAATGTGCGCAATCATTTCATGGTAATGAAATTCATCACCTTCTGTCGTCATCATCAAATCATCAAGTGTTAAAACTCTTCCAAGTTTGCTCTCAGTTTCAAAAATTTCTACTTTTTGAAACTCTGACTGTTCAGAAAACAAAACCTTTCCTGCTTTAATTGCAATGCCGAAGCCTGCCGGTGTAATTTCATGATAATATCCGTTTTCTATTCCGTTTTTCATTTATTAAATTCTCCTTATATCTGTTCTGATTGTTTTGCAATAGAAAAATCTATGCGTGCAAACTATTTTCCCATAACGTGGATATGCAGGTGGAAAACTTCCTGTCCGGCTTCCTTGCCGGTATTAATTTGAGTTCTGTAAGACTTTAGACCTGCTTTTTTCGCAGCTTCTTTAACACCCATCAAGAGTTCGCCCATGAGATTTTTATCTTCAAGTTCGTTTAGTGAAGCTACATGAACTTTAGGAACAACAAGCAGATGAACAGGTGCTTTAGGGTTAATATCTTTAAACACTACAAGGTGTTCATTCTCATAAACAAATTCTGTACCGAAGTCGCCGTTTATAATTTTGCAAAAGATACAATTTTCATCCATAACATACCTCACAATTCTCTGATACGTCATTTTATAACAGGGAAATTAAAAATGCAATATTCACAGGTTAGAAAAAAGATTAGCAAATATTACTATCTAATCTTAGACCTAAAGGGGATTATTTAGAGCGAAAAAACAATTACAATTTTTGTATAATTGATTGGAGTATTTGGTATGTTAACGGGAAACAATTATCACGATTGCAACAGATACAATCGCTTGGAAATGAAAAACGTGAATAAGGATATAGTGTCCTGGCTAGAAGATATTGTTGAAGAAAACAACAGCAGAATTGAAAGAAAAGAATGGAAAAGTAAATATAACAGTTATGTAGTATATGATTACGAACCATTCTGCACAGACGGTTTTGAGATAAACCTTGTAATAACCTCATACGATGAGGCATACCTCAATTTTATAAAGTACTTATACGATGAAAAGGTTAGTACGATTGATTACCTTAATAGTTGTATCAGTCAGTAGAGGCGGGGATTTACCCCGCCTTTTATAGTTATTTTATGCACATAAAATACTGGTACATTTTCTGAGTCAAATTCTCGTCATTTTGCATATAATCCAGCATTTCTTTAATCAGTTTTTCAGGAGGAAGGTAATAGTCAAACATATATAACTCGTATGGTCTTATCTTGAGGGCATCGGATAATTTTTCGAGGGTTTCATTATTCGGATAATTTTTGCCGTTCTCGATATTGCTTAGGCTCGGTGTTTCTATTCCTGCCAATTCTGCCAGTTTTTCCTGGGTTAAACCGCGCTTTTTTCTTATCTCCTTTATCCTTTTTCCTAACAGACTTTTTATATTTCCCATAAACTTTTCCCTCTAAATTAATGTTAGCGAAAGTTTTATTAAATATAATAATCTGTTAGCTAAATTTATATTGATTTTTTATTAAGTATAATATATAATATTATTATATTAGCTAATAAATCATAAATTTTTTAGCTGAAAACTAAATGGAGGAATTAGAAAAGATGTTAATTTGTCAAAAAGGATTTACTCTGGCAGAAGTTTTAATCACTTTAGGAATAATAGGTATTGTAGCAGCAATGACAATGCCTGTTTTAACAGAAAAAACAAAATATAAAGAGTTTGAAACAAGATACAAGGTTGCCGCAAATCTTTTGCATAATGCTGTTAACTATTTTCATTCTCAGGAATTAATAATGACTGAAAGTACGTATTGTACTGCCAATCCCGGTACAGAATCCTCAAATTACTGCCAAGACGGAACTTATAGAGTGTTTTCAGAAGTCCTTGCTGAAGCATTTACCGGCATCCATGCTTTAAATAAAAATGGAACTGGTGCATACGCTGCTGGTAAATATTATAATTTTACAGGGAAACAGACATTTGACCCAGGTCTTTTAAATGACGGATATATGGAATTAACCAACGGAATGAGTGTAATTGTTGAAACCGGAGGAACAATTTCTTATCCGGTTGTTTGGTTTGACGTAAACGGTACAGCTAACAAACCAAACCGTATTGGACATGATACTTTTGCTTTTGTAATAGATAAAAATGACAGGATCTGCCCGCTTGGATCGCCTTCCTGCAAAACCCGAATTAATTATATTGAAGATACTGAAGATTTTACACAAAGCAAGTTCTGCAATCCTTCATCCGATAGCATTCAGAATGGCATAACTTGCGGTTATTTTGCAAGTGTAGACAAAGATTATTTTCAGAAAATACGTTAAATGTCAATCTTGAGTTTTTCTTTTAACCGGTGCTCGACGGTTGGTCTGTAATAAAGCGAGCGTGCGGCAAAGCATTTAAATAATATTATGGCTGATTAATTCTGCTAAAGATTTGTAAAACTCTGACTGTTCACATTTTTTATTGATAGATGATTTAACTTTTTTAACTTTATATGTAGAAAATTGAAGGCATTCTGCTATTTCTTTTGTGGAATAGCCGTTCATGCCCATAACCGCTATTCTTAACTCTGTCCGAAAAAATTCCGCGATAAGGAACGTGAGCGGGATTTTTGAGTGGCGTATTAGACAGCGCAGCTGCGCGCGGCCAGCGTAGGCGGGGCGTAAGCAGCGGAGATCTGCTTTTGAATAAGTCAATTAAGTCCTGTATTGATTTTATCATTGCGACCTTATAAGTACCCTATATACGTAATTATATGGCTCAGGTAAAAATTTGTCAAATTTGTATACTTATATGTATGTATGATGCGACCAAAATATTAAAACAATTCGGCAGAAATATAAAAGCACAACGTATACGTAAAGGTTATACGCAGGAAGAATTTGCTGAGAAAACCGGTCTTGGTAGAGAATATATCAGCAAAATAGAGCGCGGGCTTGCGAATATGTCTTTAAAGAAAATTGTTAACCTCGCCAATTTTCTGGATGCTGATTTGGAAGATATTTTGAGATTTTAATTATACCTCATTATATGTTTTAAAATGGGTTTTGCAAACTTCTTTCAGGCGCTCTTTGCCATATTTAGCAATAAATTCTCTGGCACATTCTTTTACCTGTGGTGCGCAGCCTTTTGGAAATTCAATTCCGTACGCTTCCTGCATTTCCTTTATTTTATGCACAAAAGCTGCCCTTGCCAGAATTGATGCTGCGGCAACCGCAATATCGCTTTCTCCGCGAACCATCTGGTCTAGTTTTATCTGCTGCCCTTTTTTCATCAAGGCATCCTGTATAAAATGATCGTTGCCAAACTTGTCTGATATTGCATAACCACACTCATTTTTTTCAAGAATATTCTCTATTGTTCTAGCATGACCCCACGCCAGAAGTTTATTCAGGTTCTTCATATTCCCGTAAAGCTCGTTATATTTTCCGTTAGAAATCGCTATTACAGAGTATGGTGCATTCTCTTTTATTATGGGCTCAAGTTTTAAAATTCTGCCGTCAGTAATTTTTTTACTGTCGCGAATCCTCAACTCCTCAAATATTTTTGCGGATTTCTCATCAACCATTACACCGGCAATTACCAGAGGTCCAAAAAAGTCCCCTTTGCCTGATTCGTCAACGCCAATATGTGTTACAAAAGTTTCTTCTATCATTAGTGCAAACTCTCCGGTACTGCCATCGGAATTGGTACTGGTGCAGGCTGTGCTGCCGGCTGCGGTGCAGGGGCTGGAGTTGGTGCATGTACAGGCTGAACTGCGTGCTGCTGTGCCTGCTGTTTTTTAAAGTTTTGAAGAACTTCTGCTGGTGTTGTTGCTTCAGGAACTTGGTTTTGCGTTTCTGAATTTTCTTCCTCTTTTTTGTCTTCTTCCTGTTTAATAATTTTTATGCTGCCAGGTTTTGCCTGAAATGCAGTTAGTTCAATTTCCGGATAATTAAAATCAACTTTTCCGTATGGTTCGGTTGCTACTTTCATAACGTCACGCCAGATAAGTGCAGGAACAGTACCACCCTGAATAGATTTCATATCAGAGTTATCGTCATTTCCTACCCATACACCTGTTACAACGTTTGGAGTGTAGCCTACAAAACTTGCATCTTTGTAATCATCTGTTGTACCTGTTTTTCCGGCTGCCGGCTTACCTATATTTGCAGCAACACCTGTACCGCGCTGAATTACAGTTTTAAGCATTGCAGTCATTTCTGCTGCTGTTTTGAGGCTCAACTGTCTGGAAACTTTTGCTTTCGGAGCTCTATAAACAACTTTGCCGCGTGAGGTTTCAATTCTTTCTATTGCGTAAGGCTGAACTATATAACCTCCATTTGCAAATGCTCCGTAGGCTCTGGTTAATTCAAAAAGCTTAACACCGTTTGATCCGAGTGCAATTGTATAATCATATTCAAGCGGAGTTGTTATACCGAGAACTCTTGCAACCTGTATTACTGCACGAATACCTACTTCTTTGATTAATCTGACAGCGCAAACGTTTGATGATACCATTAATGCTGAATAAACAGGAATTTCTCCCCTATATTTTGAGCCGTAATTACGAGGAGCCCAGTCGCCGATTTTTATCGGTCTGTCCTCGATTAAATCATTCGGACTGATGCCTTTTTCCATAGCTGCAGCATAAACAAAAGGTTTAAATGCAGAACCTGATGGTCTTACAGCCTGAACGCGGTCGTACTGGCTCTGTGTATAATCCTTTCCGCCGGCATAGGCAAGAATTTTACCGTCAATAGGCGAGAATGAGAATACTGCTGCCTGCTGGTTTTTACCGGTAAGTCCGTATGCTCTCATATTTTTTAATATTGCTTCATTTACTTTTTGTTGAGTATTGTAATCAATTGTTGTGACTACTTTATAGCCGCCTTGGGAAATATCTGTTTCGTCAAAACCTAATTTTTCAAGTTCTTTCATTACATAGTCGCAAAAATACGGCGCTTTGTTTGTTGTGTAATATTTTGGAACGGATGTCAGATGTACTTTTGCTTCTTTTGCCTGCTCATACTCATCTTTTGTAATATATCTCATCTTATACATTCTCAAAAGAACCTGATTGCGTCTTTGAACAGCTAAATCCATATTGTTAAACGGTGAATAAACTGACGGTGCCTGCGGCAGACCTGCCAGAAGTGCGAGTTCAGGCAGAGTAAGCTGTTTCAGATGTTTATTAAAGTAAATCTGTGCAGCACCTTCAAAACCATATGCACCCGAACCCAGATAAACATTATTCATATACATTTCTAGAATCTGGTCTTTAGAAATTGTTTTTTCTATTCTTGCTGCGATAACAAGCTCTTTTATTTTTCTGTCAAAAGTTTTTTCGTTAGACAGGAAAAGTATTCTGGAGAGCTGTTGTGTAATTGTACTTGCACCCTGTACAACATGTCCTGCCAGAATATTCTGTACTGTTGAACGGGCAAGCCCATAAATATCATAGCCTTTGTGTTTATAAAAATTTTTGTCTTCTGTGGCAATGAGGGCTTCTTTCAACTCATCCGGAACGTTTTCAATATCAACTTTTGCAAATGTGTAAGCTGTGAATGTTTTAATGATTTCCCCATCAGAAGAATAGAATTTTGTAACAATATTCGGCTTAAATTCCTCAAGATTTTTAATAGGTGAAAGCGAGGATAGATATAACTCAAAAGCTGCACCTGCTGCTAATATACATGCTGCCCCAAAGATAGCCAGATTTCTCATATTTGCCCAGAAGCCTGTATTTCTTCTGGAAATATTAGATTTTGCAAAATTCTTTGCAGACATACCTCTTTCAGTTCTTCTTATCCTAACCATTACTATATATCCCTTCTTATGATATTTTATTTTATTATAAAATAATAATATAAGCAAATGTTTTATGATATGATTTAATTATGTTTGATTTTTTGTGCAGCATTATCAATGAAATCCGGTCCTATTTTGTACCCGAACAGGTAGTTTATGAGGTTACGGGTAAATGTAAACAGTGCGGCAAATGCTGTAACTATATGTATAGTATTGACACATATACCGAAAAAGAATTTAAAATAATGCAGTTTCTTTTTCCAACATACAGACGGTTTTATATAAAAGGCAAAGATGAGGAGGGGAACTTTATATTTGCTTGTAAACTAGTAACCCCAGACGGAAAATGTTCTGTTTATAATAAAAGACCTATGATGTGCAGAAAATATCCTGCAAAAAGAGTTCTTTATCCTGCGAAGCTTCATGATGGCTGCGGATATAAGGTTAACATTAAAACTTTTGATGATTATTTGAAAAAAGACATAAAATAGTTTATAATAAAAAAGCAGAGGAAAATATGTCAGAAAAGCTATAAATGTATTCTCAAACAGCCTTTCGTTCCCTCTGCACTCGCACCCAAATGAGTGCGCTGTAGTAAAACTGGCGTAATGTCGCGCCTTTGTGACTGCAATAGTATTGAACAGTAAAACATATACCAAAGGTAAAAGACAGACAATCAATCGAACATTTTAAAGTAACAAAAAAACTTTTCTCGGACACGCTCTCGCCCTGCTTGCGCTATTGCCTCAAAAAGTTTTTTAGTTACTTAGAAGAAGGCACTGCCAAAGAAAAACAAATAGAAAAATAAGGGAAAATATTTGTTTTCGAAACGATAGCGGGAACGGAGTGAGAGCGTGCTTGAGAAAATAAATATTTTCCCTTAAAAAAGAAAGAAATAAAAGCAAAACAAAAAAGGAGATTAAGTATGGGAAACGCAGTAACGACAAGACTTCCCGGGGGGGGGCGGCAGCTGATTTAAGCCTCTATTACGTAATAGAGAATGTAGTTTCTTTCTTTAGCAAGAATTTTTTTGAAAAGAGAGGCTTCACCCTTGCGGAGGTATTGATAACTCTGGGAATAATAGGCGTAGTGGCAGCTATCACTCTTCCAACGTTAAACGCAGCGATAAACAAGAAAATACGCGCAGAACAGATACGTACAGTGAAGTATAAGTTTACAAAAGCAACAGAGAAGATGGCAGCGCAAGGTCTAATCGGCCCATACGATAGTACCGCAGCGTTTGTAGCTGAGCTTCAGAAACATTTAAAAATAATGAAAGTATGCCCGTCAACAAAAATAAGAGATTGCTGGCCATACGAAAAAGTAACGCTTTTGGACGGAAAAGAGTGGGAAATATCTAAAACCCAAACAGGTAAGCATCTAAAGATGGAAGACAGCGACACAGCGGACTACAGTTCTCCGAATGTAGGTATAATAACAGGTGATGGAACTCCGATGATACTATCTTATAATACAAAATGCGAAGCCTTGGACCCTGTAAAAAGCTACACGTGGAGTACAGAAGATAACAAGCCGGTATCCAATGCGACAGCAAGCTGTGTAGCCGCAGTATTTGAGATAAACGGAAGCCGTCGTCCGAATAAACAGAATGAGGATGTGGCGTTATTCAATGCGAACGGCTTAGGTTCAAGCTGTGCAATCGAATTGGAAAGCGGTAAATGCTTTGGCTCAGCGTTCACACCAACGCCTTTGACAAAAGCGGAGTGTGAAGCACAAAAAGACGAATTGGGTATAGAAAAATGCTATTATAACGATGACTATTGGGCGGGAGCAGTGCAACACTGTGGTGGTGTAAATAATATGCCGACCGCCAACGATTTAGCCAAGATAGTGAGTGCAATATACAAAGGAAACCCAACAGTAGGACCCCAGCAAAATCTAAATGATTTAATATACGAATCAGGCACAGCAACCTCTTTAGGACTTCCGGAACCCGGCTTCTTCTTGTGGTCTGCAGAAGAGCTTTCTAGCTTCGATGCATCCTGGCGCAGCTTCTATCCAACTGTCACCGGCTGGAGCTACAGCAACCGCAACAACAGCGGGAATATGGCGGTTTGTTTGGGTGATTGATTACTAACTGTTTAACTAAAAAAGACCAGAAATATTCTTTATTTATAGTAAAGGCGGTGTATGGTCACCGCTTTTTTATGTTATAATTTTTGAAAAAAGGAGGGCAGATATGATTAATAAGGCAAAAAAAGAGCTGGAAAAACTTTTAAAAGGCAATGAAAACTTTGTAAGCGGAAACCCGCAAGCTGTGACTAAAAGCCTTGAAACCCTGCAGAAGTTTGAAAAATATCAGGCACCGTTTGCTGTTGTTCTTACCTGCTCTGATTCCAGAGTTGTACCGGAAATTATTTTTGACTGCGGCATAGGTGAACTATTTGTTGTCAGAGTTGCCGGTATGACTACAGGTCCGAATGTTGTTGAAAGTCTTGAGTATGCTGTTAAAAAACTTCACCTCCCGCTTTTGATGCTGCTGGGACATGATGACTGCGGGGTTATGAAGTTTGCAGAAGAAAATTATCCTAATGTTACTGAAAATTTTAAAGCTTTTGCAAATTGTGTTTATCCTGTTCTTGATAACTATGGACCGGCTACTGATAGTTCTGATTTTGCCAAAAAGCATACTCTCTGGGTGGAAAAATTCCTGCTTGAACATTCAAAAATTATCAGACAGGCTGTTGAAAATGGAGAGCTTTACATTGCAAAATGTCACTTTAACCACTCAACCGGCAAAGTAGAGCTTATTGATTAATAGTTTGGTGTAAAAATATTTTTCATATATTCTTTTGTTTTCCTGAGGCGCAGTTTTGTGTCAGGAATTTCCTGCAGTTTTTTCAGGTTTTCAATAAGCTCACCGTAAGGCTCTTCTGTCCTGCATAATTCGTTTGCAACTACCTGCCATATTTTTTTGTCATATGGTGAATTTTCTACAGGAAGATTATGCTTCATTCCCGCAAGTACAATTTTTTCCATCAGAATTTTCCTATATGATTCTGAATATTTGCTATAGTGTGCTATATTGTCTAAATCTGTTTTTTGCAGAAAAACGTATAATAGCTGAGCAATAGTATTAGGATTTTTGCTGCTTCCTTTTGTTATAACATCGGTTATTCTGATAGTTTTTCCCACAAGGACAAAGTTATTAGGGTTCAAATAATCAAATGAATATGAAATATCTTCACTGCCCAGTTTATTCAGTGTGTTGCAATCTTTTGCTATTGCATCAAAACTTTTTTGAGGAACCTCCGAGAATACCGGCAAATAGAACTCTTCATAGTATTTTTTGCAATAGGCAGGTGAGAACATGAGTGAATATTTTTGCGGAATTCCTGCTTGTATATGTTTCCCGCTGGACGAAACATTTCTTAAAATCTGAGCATCATAAAATGTTGCAACCGGTTCGCCATAGTAGGTTTTTAGTGCAGAGAAACGCCGGGGAGTAATTTCATCAATAAAATCTGCATACGGTTTATCATGCTTGGCTACTTTAAGCACATATTTGTCGTCAATTTTGTAAACAGAACCATGAAAGCCATTGCCTATTTTTCTGTTTGGTCTTAGTTTTTCTCTTATAAATTTTTGGAGTTTTTCTATTAGAAAATTTTTTTCATTTAAATCGGGCTGCCTGCCGGATAGTAATACTTCATCAAGTTTTTTGCTGAAAACTGATTTATAGCCGGTAAATTGCGGCGGTTGTTTCTGTTGTGCTTTGGGCTGTGTATAATAATTGCTGACTAGTTGCATACTTTCATAAAATTTGTGAAAAAAATTTTTTGCGTGTTTGTTTGTGATATAACAAAATTATTATGAACAGAATTTATGAACTAACCGATTTAATTGATAAAGATTTAGAAGAGAATTTACTTTCAGATACTGAAAAAGAAAAAATTGCATCAGAGCTTAACGGGCTTCTTCCGGCAGGGTCGCTTGTACTTGCCCAGATAAATCCCGTTTCCGGATATGTTGAATATAATGCAAAGAAAGCTGCAAAATGGATTGAGTGGGCAAACCGGCTTAATGTTGATGCGGTTGTATTCCCTGAAATGTATTTAATCGGCTATCCAATTGGTGATTTTATTGACAGGTTTCCTGTTGTTGTAGAGGAGAATATTGAGTGGCTTGAAGCGCTTGCACGTTTGACAAAGAGTGTAAAAGTTATTATCGGATTTGTTGAAATTAACAAAGAAAAAACAGGTAAAAATTATTACAATTCAGTTGCTGTTCTTGCAGAGGGCAAAGTAAAACAGGTTATACGAAAATCTCTTCTTCCGAATTATGCGGAATTCAACGATTACAGACATTTTGAGCCTGCCCCGGTTGACAGCGCTTCAAGAATTGTGGATATGAAAGGCAAAAAAGCCGGTATTATTATATGTGAAGACGGCTGGAATGATTTTGACTTTTTTGACAAAAATCTTTATAGCGAAGATCCTGTCGATATTGTTGTAAAAGAACAGCATCCGGATTATTTGATTAATCCGTCCGCATCTATTACAAGAGCTAAAAAAGAACAGCTCAAGCATAATATGCTTTCTTTTGCCGCAAAAAAACATAAAACGCCAATAGTATATGCAAATCAGGTTGGTTCCGGAGAATGCGTTTCTTTTGAAGGGGCAAGCAGGGTTTACGATAATGACGGAAATTTAATTGCTATGGCAAAATCATATAAGGAGCAGTTCTTTATCGTTAATCCGTATAAAAGTCTGGGGAAGATTTATCCGCTTCCAAAAGGTCTTGAAAAGACTTTAAATTCGCAAAAAGCATTTACCCTTGATCATGAACCGGATTTGGAAAGAACTTATCTGACTATTGTGCAGTCAATCAGAGATTACTTTAAGAAAACAGGGTTTAAAAGAGCTGTCTTAGGTCTTTCCGGCGGTCTTGACTCAACTGTATGCGCAGCACTTCTGGCTGATGCACTTGGAGCTGAAAATGTTCTGGGTATAAGTATGCCGTCAAAGATTACAAGTGCAGAAAGCAAAAATGACGCAAGAGAACTTGCTGAAAATCTTGGAATTAATTTTGCCGAGGTTTCCATAAAAGATATGTATGAGGCAACACGCACCAAGTTTGATGAAGTTTTTGCAAATGTTGATAAAACCTGGAACTGCCGTTATAAGGAATGTTTTACAAATGATAATATTCAGGCTCGTTCACGTGCATTGATTTTGTGGGGTATTGCAAACGAGTATCAGGCAACGCTTCCTATTGCAACATCTGACAAATCAGAACTTTATATGGGTTACGCAACAATTAATGGCGATATGTCCGGCGGTTTTGCGCCTATAGCTGACGTTTGCAAAACAAAGCTTTTTGCACTCGCAAGATGGATGAATGATAACCGCGAACAGAAAAATGCAATTCCTGAAGCAATTATTGCCAAACGTCCGGGGGCAGAGCTTGCAATAAATCCAAAGACTAATAAGCCGCTGCTTGCAGAAGAAGCATTGATGCCTTATGAATTTCTTGATGAAGTTATATGGCGTGTTGAAAATCTTCATCAGTCTGTCGGCGATATGATTGACGCTGAGTTTCTGTATGAAACTAAGGAAAAAATCAGCCGCGAACAAAAAATGCAATGGCTTGAAAAATTTTTCCGCAGAATGTCAACCTCTTTATATAAGTGGACAATAATGCCTCCATCGCCTGTTGTTGATGCGCGTTCAATAAATAAAATTGAATACAGACACCCTGTTATTGCATCAAAAATTAATTTCAAAAAAACTTCTTTGCATGAAAAAATTGAAATGTTAAAAAATACTTAATTTTGAATATATGTTAAACATACGTGCTAAAATTTTAATGTAAGAGGAAATATGAAAGGGTAAAAAATGATTAGTGAAAAAATGGAAAAAGCTTTTAATGAGCAGATAAATGCAGAATTTTATTCAGAGTATTTGTATCTTTCAATGCAGTCATACTTTGAATCTTTAAATCTTAAAGGTTTTGTAAACTGGATGACAGTTCAGGTTCAGGAAGAGCACGCTCATGCTATGGGTATGTTTAACTATGTTCACGAACGCGGAGGAAAGGTTGAGCTTGAAGCTATTGAAAAACCTGAAACTAAATGGAATTCCCCTCTGGAAGTTTTTGAACATGTTCTTAAGCATGAAGAGCTTGTTACATCTAAAATTAATGCCCTAATGGATGTAGCAGAAGAAGTTAAAGACCGCGCTGCACTCTCATTCTTAGACTGGTATTTGAAAGAACAGGTTGAAGAAGAAGCTACAGTGGGCGGCGTTCTTGCAACATTAAAACTTATCGGCGATGATAAAAAAGCTTTGTTGATGCTTGATAAGGATTTAGCAGCAAGAACTTTTGTTGCACCTGTTATCGGCTAAGGTTTTTTATATGACAAAGAAATGCAGCCAAATTTTGGCTGCATTTCTTATTCCTTAAATTTACCGCCTTCTTGAAATTTATCATATGTTAATTTATTTTTTGATAATACATCATTAATCTCGCCTAAACTTTGAACATAATTATTGTTAGTTACATATATCAGATAAGCATCCTGCCCGTATTGATTTGGACCTTTTAACCCGTTTACGTCAAAAAATATATGTCCGCAGTCTTTTTCAGGAACAAGTCTTTCTCCTGTTTTATTCCCATCAGCATCTAATATGTAATTGCCGTCTGCATCTTTATCGTAAGTAGTGTAATAGTTTTGGCAAGCTGTTTCAGGGTATTTTGTTTGTGTAATTCCTATAATAGTTCCGTCTTTTAGTATAGCTCTTGAATATTTTGTAAGTATGCTCGAACCTTCAACATTTCCGTAGCCATCATTTTTGCGGTATTGCTGTTTTATTTTATAACTTGTTCCGCCGCATCCTTTAGTATTATCTGAATAACATCTTTCTACAACCTGCATATTTTTAAATATAATATCCGCTGTTTCGTCACTTGTGTTATCTGCTCTGAAAATATCTCCATAGCTGGAAGCTTCTTCTTTTGCTTTTGTCAGGACAAGTGCATTTTGAATAATTGAATAAGATTTTTTTGCCTGATTTATCAGAACTTTTTCCTGATATTTTCCAATTAATGAGGGCATAGTCATAGCCGCAACCACGCCAATAATGCCAAGAGTAATTAAAACTTCCGCTAAGGTAAACGCGGATTTGGATAATCCAAAAGCGTGAAAAAGCCCGCCGGCACTATCTAAGCCCCCCCCCCCTCAGAGATTTTGAAGCTATAGTTGTGTTTTGCATATATAAAATCCTCCTTTTTCTTTTTTATTATACCATATTAGATTGTTTTTTACAAATATATGATAACGTGTTAAACAATTAACTGATTGCTATTTTAAAAATTTGTAGTACTATACATTTATGATTAAACTTTTTACAAAAATATTGGCAATTATCGTACTTGTTACAGGAATGGCTTTTGCAGAAGAGAACTTTACAGAAGTTAGCGCAAGCCATATCTTAGTACGAACAGCAGCAGAAGCTTTACAGATTAAAAAGGATATTGAAGAGGGCGGAAGTTTTGAGTATTACGCCCAGAAATATTCTCTCTGTCCTTCCGGAAGAAATGGCGGAAATCTCGGATATTTTGGACGCGGACAAATGGTTCCGGAATTTGAAAGAAAAGCATTTTCTCTGCCTGTAGGTGAAGTTTCTGATCCTATCCATACCGATTTTGGCTGGCACCTCATTAGAGTTAACGAGAGAAGGTAAAACGGTTGCTGTTTTATATGTCCGAAAAAATTCCGCGATAAGGAACGTGAGCGGAATTTAGAGTGGCGTATTAGACAGCGAAGCTGCGCGCGACGTGCGAAGGCGGGGCGTAAGCAGCGGAGGTCTGCTTTTGACGTTTTTGCAGGCTCATGTGCCCATGTGTCCTGTAATTTAGTGTGCTAAAAAATAAAACAGCTTCTGCGCAAAAAAAATTTTGTTCTGTTTTTATTCTTTGCAATATGAAAATTAATATTACTTAAAAAAAAGATTGTGTTTTATATCCGCGGGGATTATAATAATCCATGCAAAGAACAACAGAAAGGATAATGGAAGAATGGTTTTAGAAATGGCATTTCCTCAGCTGGAACGGGCAATTAATCCGACACATGACATCAAACTTTTTGCCGGACGCTCCAATCCACAGCTTGCACAGGAGATAGCAGACTATCTCGGAACTACTGTAGGACCTATGCTTGTTAAAAATTTTGCTGACGGCGAAATTTATGTTCAGGTAAAAGAAAGTGTCAGGGGTGATGACGTCTTTATTATTCAACCATTATGCAACCCTGTTAATGAAAATTTAATGGAATTATTAATCATTATTGATGCTTTCAAACGTGCAAGCGCCAAAACAATTACCGCTGTTATCCCTTATTACGGCTATGCCAGACAGGATAGAAAAACTTCCGGGCGTGAAGCTATTACTGCAAAACTTGTTGCAGATCTGCTTACAACTGCCGGCGTTGACAGAGTGCTGGCAATGGATTTGCATACAGGTCAAATTCAAGGCTTCTTTAATATTCTTGTTGACCATATTTTTGCAACGCCTATTCTTGTAAATTATATCAAGAGTTTAAACATCAATCCTGATGATATGGTTGCAGTAAGCCCTGATACAGGTGGTGTTCAACGAACAAGACATTTTGCAAAAGCTATCGGATGCACTCTTGCAATTATTGATAAACGCCGCGACAAGCATAATGAAGCTATAGCTTCTCATGTTATCGGTGATGTTAAGGATAAAATTTGTGTAATGTTTGATGATATTATTGATACCGCAGGTACAATATGCGAAGCATCAAAACTTCTTAAACGTGAAGGTGCTAAAGATGTTTATGTTTGCGCAGCCCATCCGGTATTCTCAGGTCCTGCAATAGACAGACTTGCAAATGCACCAATTAAGGAATGTATTGTAACCAATTCAATACCTTTAGATATGTCTAAAATGCCACCTAACATTAAACAGCTTTCTGTAGCACCATTGTTAGGGCAGGCAATCTCAAGAATTCACGATGATGAATCTGTTAGTTCATTGTTTGGATTTGAAAAAGAAATGCAGGTTTCGTAGCTGGAATATGAAAAGATAAAGGCGGAGCAGAGCAGTCTGCTCCGTTTTTCTGTATAAAAAATGTAAAAAATTTTGTAACTTTCTTGCCCGGTTAGATAACATATAGTATGATGTAATTATTATTCATTAAAAATAAAATGATTAGGGATCAGATTTTGGAGGAGAATTTTTAATGCCGGAATTAGCTAGGAAATACGAAAGGCGTGAAAGGTATTATTACGGTGAAATTAGTAATGTATCATCTATGCCTGTAAGAAGACCTGTTCAGCCTCAACCCCGCAGGATTCAAAGACAGCGTCCAGTTCCTAATCAGAAAAAAATTAACAGATATAATTTTATCCACAGAATTATTTCAGTGGGGATTATGCTCGCAATCGGCTGCACTATTTTGCCGTCTGCATTTAACAGGGTAACTAAATCAATGATTTTCAAATCTCCTTACCCTGAAATTACTGCGGATTATAAACAGCTTGTATTCCCTACATCTAATTATGTATATAATCACTTATTTAATAATGAACCTGTACTCAGAGGTGCTGAAGTTAAGAAACCTCTTATGGAACCGCTTGTTGAAAATGCCAGAATGGTTGGAATTGAAAACGGTATCAAAAACTTAATGACTGCATACCCGGCAATTCATCCTTCTGTGTATGTTTGGGATTATGATACAGGGCATTATGCAGACATAAATGCGTCAGAGCTTTTTTCTGCTGCAAGTATTATTAAAATACCTGTTCTTTTACAGCTTTTCCGCTCAGTTGATTTAAATCAGGTATCTCTATATGATGAGATGACTTTGACAGAGTATTACCGTACTGAAGGCTCCGGAGGATTACAGTTTAAGGCTGCAAATTCAAAGTATTCTCTTGATACTCTTGCAAGAGTTATGATTACAGATTCTGACAATACTGCTACAAATATGATTATGTCAAAAATCGGTTCTATGACTGATGTAAATCAGGGGATTAGGGACTGGGGCTTGAAACAAACTCACGTAAAAACCTGGCTTCCGGACTTGCAGGGTACAAATCATACAACTGCAAGAGATTTAGGGGTAATGCTTTATAATATTGAAAACCCTAAATTCCTCAGTATGTCATCCAGAGAAAGAATTTTTGACTATATGGGACATGTAAAAAATAACAGACTTATACAGGCAGGTCTTGGACCCGGGGCATCCTTCCTTCACAAAACAGGTGATATAGGAAAAATGCTGGGTGACGCCGGAATTGTCTATACCCCTAACGGTAAAAAATATATTGTTGTAATACTGGCAAACCGCCCTTATAATTCACCTGCCGGAAAAGATTTCATTGTCCGCGCTTCTGAAATAATCTACAACTATATGGTGAAATAATGCTTTCTGATGTTTTGGACGGCAAATGCTTTAAACTTGTGTGCGGCGCAGGAAATGAGGATGTCGGTGAGGTAGAAAGGCTTGTTGCACTATATGCTCGTGCCGGATGCAGATTTTTTGACCTGTCTGCAAGAAAAGAAATAGTTGCAGCTGCAAAAAGGGGGCTTGAATATGCCGGTGTAAATGACGCTTATTTATGTGTAAGTGTCGGGATTAAAGGCGATCCTCACGTAAATAAGGCGTGTATTGATTATGAAAAATGTGTTGGATGCGGCAAGTGCGATGAAATTTGTCCGCAGGGTGCAATTAAATACCATAAGGTTAAAAAATTCCGCTGTATTGGCTGCGGAAAATGTGCAAAGGTTTGTTCCAAGGGTGCAATTTCATATATAACAGAGAGCAGAGAGCTTGATGAAATTCTACCCCCGCTAATTAATGAAGGTATTGACTGCATTGAACTTCATGCAATGAGCGGCGATGATAGTGATGTGTTGAAAAAATGGAATTATATAGCTGAAAATTTTGACGGTATTCTCAGCCTCTGCACTGCCCGCGGAAAACTAAGCGATGAAGCTATGCTTAACCGTATTAAATTATTAATAAAAGATAGAAAACCATATACTACAATTATTCAGGCAGACGGTTTTCCTATGAGCGGAAGCAATGATGATTACAAAACAACTCTTCAGGCAGCTGCTACAGCTGAAATTGTTCAGAATGAAAATCTTCCGGTTTTTGTAATGCTTTCCGGAGGAACAAATTCAAAGACTGCTGAACTCGCTCATCTTTGCGGAATAAAATATCATGGTATTGCGGTCGGAACTTTTGCAAGGAAGATAGTGAAAAAATATATTGAACGGGAAGATTTTTTAACTAATAGCTATGTTTTTAATGAAGCTTTGAGAATTGCAGAAAAGCTTGTAAATTCTATAGTATAGATGTTATAATTTATCTATGGCAGAGTTAACCACAAAGATTTTTGATTGTACCATCCGCGACGGCGGTCATCTTACAGGCTGGAATTTTCCGGATGAAGTTGTCGCTGCCTCTTTTGAGGCTGCAGGTAAAAGCGGTATCGAGTATTTTGAGATTGGATATTTAAACGGAGTCGGCGGGAAATTTGCGCAATGCAGCAGTTTATCAGATATTTTAGGAGCAAATGGTTCTGTAAAAGTTGCTGCTATGGTTAATGCCGGCGGCAGAGCTTATTCTATTCCGGAAAACGGCTTTATTGATGCTGTACGTATTGCCTGTCATCCTGATGAAACTGAAATCGGGCTTCATATATGCGAAGAGTTTGCATCAAAAGGCTTTGAAGTCTTTTTGCATTTGATGAATATTTCAGGAATGGATGATGCTCATTTTTCTATGCTTTCCGGCTGGTCAAATAAAGAAATTCTTTCTTCAGTTTATTTTGCTGACAGCTTTGGCTCACTTATTCCTGTAGATATTGAAAAATATTTTAGCAGACTTAAATTGTCCGGTTTTAATAAGATAAGTTTCCATGCGCATAACAATATGCAGATGGCATTTGCAAATACGTTATGTGCAATAAATTGCGGCGCCTATTCTGTTGATGTTACTGCTTACGGTATGGGCAGAGGCAGCGGAAACCTTCCTGCAGAGCTTTTACTGGGATATTTGAATAGAAACCCTGTGTTTTACCTTGAATTAATTGAAAAATATTATCTTGAGCTTTTTGAAAAATACCGCTGGGGATATTCTGTTCCAAACTTAATCGGCGGCTTGAAAAATCTTCATCCGCGTAAAATCAATGAACTCTCTGCGTATTCGTTTTCTCAGATGTGGCAAAAATCGGACATTTAAATGATTGAAAATCCTCCTGAAAAATATACTATTTTTATAATATTTAAGGGGAATTTATGGAATTAACAGAACACGTTCAATATATAATTCATTCGGCAAAAACTATTGTTTATGCAAGGGATTACAGGTATGTTGAGCCGGAACATATTATGCTTGCGCTATTTCTGGATGAGAATGACCTTCCGAAAATAATTCTGGAAAAACTCGGGCTTGATAATCCCAGAATGATAAGAGATTACAACAGCTCAATTCCAAGAAAGGAAAATGCCGCACCGGCAAGATACTCAGAGCCGCCGCTTTCAAAAGACACTGTTACTTTGCTTGAAACCGCAGAAAAAGAAGGTTTAGCTTACGGTGACAGAGTTGTTAGTATTGAACATTTGTTTCTGGCGCTTTTTAAAACTAAAATTGCCAAAATGGAGTATATTTTTGGTCAATATCACATAAATATCAGAGAATTATACTTTAAAATGAAAGATATTATTGACGGTATGACTACCGTTGATATTATAGATGGAAAAGAAACCGCAAAGGAAGAAGATAACACTAAAGCCGGAAAACCAGTTATAAAAAATGAGAAAAAAAAGGAAGAAAATCCGCTTGAAAAATATACAATTGACCTTACAGCAATAGCTGCCCAGAGTAAGCTTGACCCTGTAATCGGCAGAGATGATGAAATCAGACGGGTAATCCAGATTTTGAACCGCCGCTCTAAAAATAATCCGGTGATTGTCGGCGAGCCGGGGGTTGGTAAAACTGCGGTTATAGAAGGTCTTGCACAAAGAATTATTAAAGGCGATGTTCCTGAGAGTTTGAAAAATGACAAAATTTTATCTCTTGATTTAGGTGCGCTTCTTGCCGGAGCCTCTTACAGGGGAGAATTTGAAGAACGTCTAAAAGGTGTGTTAAAGAAAATCGAAGAGAAAACTGATGATTTAATGCTTTTTATTGACGAAATTCATACAATAATGGGTATGGGTGCTTCTGACGGCTCTGTAGATGCCGGCAACCTTCTAAAGCCAATGCTTGCAAGAGGTAATATCAGGGTAATCGGTGCAACAACTCTTGATGAGTATAAAAAATATATTGAAAAAGATAAAGCTCTTGAAAGAAGATTTCAGCCTGTAATCGTAGACGAGCCGTCAGTTGAAACTGCAATAAGTATTATGAGAGGTCTGAAAAATAAATACGAGGTGTTCCATGGAATAAAAATTCTCGATGAAGCCCTTGTTCAGGCAGTAAAGCTTTCTGACAGATATATAACTGACAGATACCTCCCCGACAAAGCTATTGACCTCATTGATGAGGCAGCTTCGTCTTTGAGAATTAATATTGACACAATGCCGGAAGATATTGATATTTATACCCGCGAAAAACTCCAGCTTGAAATAGAACGGAACGCATTAATAGAAGAAAATTCAAAAGAAGCTGAAAATAAAATTGCAAAAATTTCCAAAAAAATAGAAAATCTTGAAGCAAAAATCTCAAAGCTTAAAGACCAGTGGATTCAGGAAAAGAAAATAATTAACAACACAACTACTGTGAAAAAAAATATTGAAATACTGAAATCCCAGATTGAAATAGCCCAGAAAAAAGGTGAACTTACAACTTCTCTTGAGGTTAAGTATAAGCAGATGCTTGAAATGGAAAAAAAGCTAAAAGAACTTCAGTCTGATAAAACAAAGAAACGGCTGATAAAAGAACAGCTTGAAGCGGACGATATTTCCGCGATTGTTGCAAAATGGACAGGTATTCCAACCACAAGACTTGTTGAGGATGAATCATGCAAGCTTATGAAAATGGAAGACTTTCTGCATAAAAGATTAATAGGTCAGGAAGAGGCTGTCACAAAGATAGCAAATGCAATACGTCTTTCCCGTTCAGGTCTGCGTGACAGCAGACGTCCAATAGGGTCATTCTTATTCCTTGGTCCGACCGGTGTGGGGAAAACAGAACTTGGAAAAACACTCGCAGAGTTTTTGTTTAATGAAGAAGATGCACTCATAAGGATTGATATGAGTGAATTTATGGAAAAATCTGCAATTTCACGTCTTACAGGTACTACTGCCGGTTACGTAGGTTATGAGGAAGGAGGTCAGCTTACAGAAGCTGTAAGACGCAAACCGTATTCTGTTGTATTGTTTGATGAGATTGAAAAGGCTCATCCTGATATTTTTAATATAATGCTCCAGATGTTTGATGATGGCAGACTTACAGACGGTCAGGGCAAGCTTATTGATTTTAAAAATACAGTGCTTATTATGACAAGTAACCTTGGCAGTGATATTCTTCTTGACAATTCGCTTTCTGAACAAAGTAAGCAGGAAGAGGTTCATAAGCTGTTACGTTCAAAATTCAAACCGGAATTTATAAACAGGATAGACGAGATTATAACCTTTAAGCCGCTAACGCTTGCTGAACTTGCAAAAATAGTTGAAATTCAGACCTATTCGCTTAATACCCGGGTGGAAGAGCAGGGGATGGAACTTGAGCTTACTGATAATGCAAAAGTATACCTTGCAAATGAAGGTTATGAACCTTTATATGGAGCACGTCCTTTGAGAAGGGTTATCCGTAAAGAAATTGAAATCCCTCTTTCCATGAAAATAATTGGCAATGAATTTCATCATGGCGACAGGATTGTAATTGACTGTGTTAACGATGAACTTGTGTTTTCAAAAGCAGGAGTTAAAGTGTAAAATAAAAAGACCGGAATTTATTCCGGTCATGTAACACATATATACTCCTTCAGCTGTGCCGGCTAATATGCGGCAATACACTAAAAGATTCTTTTTCATACCCTAATCGAACAGCTAAGCTAGTCCTGGTTAATAGCTTTTTCTGTTTCTTCAATCTTGTTTATTAAATCATCAACCTGTTCCTTAAAATAAAGTATAAAAAGGCTTATTTCTTCTTTAAAACTATAGGCTCCAGGCCAAACGGAATATTTATACATAAATTACACTCCTTGTGTTTATCTAACCTTAACAAATTCATTTACGGTCAATTGATATTAAAACTTTAGAGATTTTTTGCTTCTTGTTACATTATGTAACAACTTTGATAATGCTGCTTTTGTTGAAAAAAATCCTAAAATACTATATAATAAAAAGGGGAGTGCCTGAGGCACGACACAACCGGGGTAAACGAAAATCCTAACAGGTAAAAACAAATAAGAAAAAATATTTGTTTTCGAGGCGATAGCTTAAACGAAGCGGAAGCGAGCTTGAAGATCGGA
>ENA-ORTF01000589-ORTF01000589.1-human-gut-metagenome-genome-assembly--contig:-NODE-589-length-46994-cov-4.230171_pt1 | contig 46994 bp, 36 predicted proteins | sample MGYA00241908_ERZ509180 | MGnify/ENA primary metagenome ERZ509180 (study PRJEB26280, sample SAMEA2338814) | human gut metagenome | biome: human gut; feature: human-associated habitat; material: faeces... | reverse complement strand
CCCGAAATTCTCCGATATCGTCACCTACGACGCAAAGTTCTCCACGGGCGTTGTAAGTCAAGATATTTCCTCGACGCTTGGAGATTTCGGCTCCAATATATGTTGAGAATTCGTCATATACTTGTGTCACCGGAAATTCGATGGTGGAAGGAGATGCATCTAACCCGCTTCCATATTCAGGGTCGTAAGACAGTCCCGGTATTTGGGCCGGCAACTGGAATTTGCGCTTGTCGAACGTAGCAAAGGCGGTGATGCCGAACTTGGCCCAGTCCTGAAAACCTTCGCGGAGGGAGAGCCCGAACGTATTACGCAGATTCCAATAGGAAGTACGGTCGTCGACACCCGTACCGTTTTCCAAACCGAATACACGCGGGTATCCATCCGGGGTCAGATAACATTCATTCAGGTTCTCGTCCGCTTCCGATCGGAAACGGCGGCGGTTGTCCTGATATTCCAGTGTATGAATGATACTGGATACGGGGATAAATACTTTCACGGGATTTCCCAACGTGTCCACTTCCTCTTCCAGCTCGCGCTCGAATCCGAGGTTATAGTGGTGGCTGAGGAAATATTGTTTGCCACGTACACGGTTCCATGCTTTGACTGGATAACGCGTGTTAAATGCTTTCGGGTCATCCTGGTTTCTCTCGCCGGCAAAATATTGGTCTGGGTTGGTGATAACCGAGTCGTTGGCCAATCCTCCGTTTTCGTAATTGATGAAGTTGAAGTTGCTCAGATAGGCATGCGCTTCGTAACGATCCGACTTGTAACTGCCGAAAAGACGATAGCTCAACAGTTTGTTGCCGTTATTCTTGTAATATCCGCGACTGTAGATATAGTCCAAATCGCCACCAACGTTGATCTTAGGGCCGAAGTTCATGGTCAGTGTGCCTTTCAATCGTTCGTTTTTGCTTTCACTTCCCCCCATAGTCGTGTACATTACGTTTGTGTAAGGGATTTTTGTATTGTAATACTGTGCGTTCTGAGGGTCCGTTATATAATAATCGTAAGCATCGGCAAACAGGAAATCGCGCGGTTCCTTGCGTTCGGAAAAGATACGGGTTTGTGCCGGTGATCCCGTATTGGCCAGGTAGCCGACTGCCAGTGATTCGGCTTCCACCAGTGTACTGTTGGCGAAATTCAATTTATGCGTGTCCAATGGAGCAATATAAGGATCACCCAATAGAGGAGTAAGCCGATAGGCCGTGATGCGTCTGTTGTTTGTTGCTGAGCTGTCTGGAATCAGCAGGCTGTCAGGAACTTCCTGATTGGCTTTGGATAGGTTCCCGAGCGAGAATCCTTTCCGGTCTCCACCTGGTCGGCGTTGCGCATGCAGAGCCGAAGCGGATATTATCAAGAGTAATAATATGTATAAGCTATGCTTCATGAGGGGCAAAGATAGTAATAATGTGCCAATTTAGGTAATGTGCCAATTAAAGAAAACTCCTAATAAGGCTTCCACAATATTAATTGGCACATTGACTCATTGGCCTATTGGCACATTATTACATTTGCACTTTGGTAATAATCTCCATACCCTTCTTGATAGCCGCCTCGTTCATCGGGATGAGCTTGTGGTGGCGTTCGGGCAGGGATTTCTTCAAGCCTAACAATACGTTTTCCAGTTTCACCATCGGGACGATTTTCAGCAGTCCGCCGAGGATCAGCATATTGAATGCTTTCTCGTTTTTCATTTCGGTAGCTGCGTCCATCGCATCCACGCGATATACACTGACATCGGTCCGTTTCACCGGTGTATGGATTCCGTATCCGTCATAAATAATGATACCGCCTTTTTTCACCTTGTTTTCAAACTTGTCCATGGAAGGCTGGTTCAGGATGATAGCAATATCATATTCGTTCAATACGGGAGAGCTGATGCGGTCGTCGCTCAGGATGACGGTTACGTTGGCTGTACCGCCTCGTTGTTCTGGGCCGTAAGAAGGCATCCAACTGACTTCCTTCCCTTCCATCAGGCCGGAATAAGCCAGGATCTTACCCATTGACAAAACCCCTTGTCCACCGAAACCTGCTATTATAATTTCTTGCTTCATTGCTTCAAAAATTAATAATTACTTATTATTCCTTATTCTTGAGATCTCCTAACGGATAGAACGGAAACATATTCTCTTCCATCCATTTGTTAGCTTTCTCAGGTGTCATTTTCCAACCGGACGAGCAGGTGGAAACGAATTCGACAATCGAAGTGCCTTTGCCGGCCATCGAGTTTTCGAATGCTTTGCGGAGCATCTTTTTTGCTTTGCGGACGGCTGCGGCAGTCTGTACACTCTGACGGGTGACCAGGCAAGTCCCTTCCAGTTGTGCAAGCAGATCGCCGATTTTCAACGGATAACCGTTTAGGGAGATGTTACGGCCGTAAGGGCAGGTTGCCGTCGGCATTCCTTCCAGTGTGGTAGGAGCCATCTGACCGCCCGTCATACCATAAATGGCATTGTTGATGAAGATAATGGTGATGTTTTCGCCACGGTTCAGTGCGTGGATGGTTTCTGACGTACCGATACAAGCCAGGTCACCGTCACCCTGATAGGTAAACACCAGGCGGTCGGGCCACAGACGCTTGATAGCTGTGGCCAAGGCTGGAGCACGTCCGTGTGCAGCCTCTTGCCAGTCAATGTCCAAAAAGTTATAGATGAATACGGCAGAACCTACGGGAGAGATACCGATGGCTTTCTCTTCCATTCCCATCTCCTCGATTACCTCGGCTATCAGTTTGTGAACCACATCGTGGTTGCATCCCGGGCAATAGTGCATGGGAGTGTCGTTCATCAGAGTCGGTTTCTTATAAACCAGGTTCTCAGGCTTGATAATATCTTTTTTTGTCATAATCACTTCTCCTTATCTGTTGTTGGATCGTATGAAAAACTCTATCATCTTGACAAAGATAGCTGCTCCGCACACATAGAGGAAGAGCTTGAGATCATCTTTGCCCACAAAATAGGTGATAAAGGCAGCTAGTGCCAATATCATGAACAGGACATTCAGTACGTTTCTTAGTTTATCAGGATACATTTTTAATTCTGTTTCTTTAGATGAGTTTTTCTTTCAATGCTGCCACAATCTCGTCCGGGTCGGGTACGATGCTAGCCAGCCGTCCGAAGTGTTCCGCCTTCACCTTACCGTTTACAGCCAGTTTCACTACTGAAAACAGGAAAAGACAAATCCATGGATTTAGAAAATTTTGTCCATGAATTTAGGATGTCTTATACTGCCATAGGTAGACACATTATGAATAAATAAAATGTGTACTAATTAGGGTTTGCTAAATAAATCTATTCACTATTTTCTTTATATTGCACATGGTTTCCCCCAATAGCCATTAGTAACAATAATATTGTAAATTTGCTGCAATCTGAGGAATTTTCCCAAAAGAAGTCCCATCAAGAACTTCTTCAAATTCTTGGCAAAGAAGCAAGCACCAATCCATGTCTGGGCTGTTTCTTTCAGCTTGGCTCTTATATTGTTTGCCCTATAAACACGCTTGGCAGTACCGAATGTGGCTTCTACGCCGTTGCGCTCACCTGATGCTTTACGCCTTAGCTTTTCCTCTTCCGGATCCGGATTCTTTTTTGGACGTCCCAATGGCGGACAATGACATACAATGCCCAACTTCTTGAGTAGCTTACGATTTTCCTTGTTCAGGTATATCTTGTCCGCCTAAACCTCTTGTGGGTAGTAGCCAAAACGTTCCTTGTAGGTCATGATTTGCATCTTCAGGTCTGTCCCCTCGTTGTAGGCATCCCAGCTGAGATGGTCAATGTAGGTAAAACCGTTCACCACGCTGACACCGATTTTGGCACCATATTCTGTCTTGCGACCGGCCTTGCCTTTGACTATCGGACGCACATGAGACTGGAAGATGCTGACGATGCGGTCAAAACAGGAACAGACATCATGGTCGAACATGTATTTCTGTTGTTCATATGCTTTGCGGATTGCCGAAAGGTTGGACAGGTCCCTATGGTTGAGACAGAACAGAAGATCTGTCCTAAGTCTGCCTATAAAATCGATAAAACCTTGAATGTCTTTATATAACAGGTGAAGCAACCGCTTTTTTGTTTCACGTATGAGTCTCTTCCCCTTATACTTCTTCTTGGTATATCTGACGAAGCAGGATCGTGCTTCACTGCGACAACTCCTCGGTTTTGTAACACCGGCTTTTGAACTGGTCTTCTGGAGTAGACGATCAATCTCCTGGCTGGAATCCTCCAGTATGTTGATGTCTGTAGGATATCTCATCTCAGCATCTGTACATGTGGCATCTATTTTCATCTTTCTCTTATGGGTAACTGGGGAAGAGTCTGACAAATGAGCGTTCCCGGAAGTGTCCGAATCACTTTTGTCTGACTTCTCAGAATCAGACGGCTCAGACTTCCTGATACAATCCTTGTGCATGGAAAGCATGATATCATTAAAGAACTTCTCGTCAATTCGTTTGCGTAGGGACACAAACAGTTCCGGACTGAAGATGGGATCCTCCTAGAAATACTTCAGACCAACGAGATACTGCATATAGGGATTCTCCTAAATGCCGACAATGGTTCCTTCCACTGCAGCATAGGGTATGCTTGATAGGCATCGCGCCTATAACCATGCGGGCCGGCTTGTTGCACGCACCACGGCTCTGGTTCGAGAGTCGCTTGTTATATTCATCTTCGATATGCTTCCAGTCAAGTGAGTCAGCTAGCTTGACCCATCGGTTGGCTTTAGACAGATTCTCCAACGGGTAGCTACCTGTTCTTGAAAACATATCATTTATGTCACTGTTTTGGGCTTGCATCTAGATTGATTTAACACTCAAAATTACAGAATTCCAGTGATAGAGACAAAAAATATTCGTGTTAATTTATTGACATTCAATATTAATGCGTTTATTTAGTGAACCCTAAAAATCTGAAGAACTTCAAAAAGATCATCCTTCTTTCCCTGACAAAAGGATGGTTGAAGAAAGACCCTTTCGCTGAATATAAATTCACGCTTGAGGCGGTAGACCGTGATTTCTTTGAAGATTCTGAAATTCAGAGAATACTCAGCAAAGAAATTGCAATATCCCGGTTGACCCAGGTGCGTGATACTTTTATCTTTTGTTGCTTCACCGGGCTGACATTTTCGGATGTCAAGCAATTGAAGCAGGAAGAAATTGTCGAAGATTCCAACGGGGTTAAGTGGATCAGGAAAGAACGTCAGAAGACCAAGATTATATGTAATATCCCTTTGAGGGATATTACGCTGCAGATTCTGAAGAAGTATGAGAATAATCCTCAGTGTGTCATCAAGGGAGTGTTGCTGCCGATTCTATGTAATCAAAAAATGAATGCGTACCGTGTGCCCGTAAAGGTTGCGTAATGAATGTCTCTTTAGCAAGAGACTAGACTAGATTCTAAGTCTACTCCCAACCGACTTATCCGGCGGGGAAACCCAATGGGGAGTGTCGCATGTCGGTTGCAGCATGGCCGCCCTAATTGCCAAGAGCGAGTGCATCGCTGGGGAGAAAGACAGACACGAGGATGAAGCCTATACTGGTTGAACGATAGTTCAGTGAGGCATGTTGGACTTGTGACGAAAGGCAGTTGTATTGTCACACCGTGGCTCTCTCATTTGTCAGGTAGCCTTTGAGAGCATAGAACATAGTTACGGCACAACCGCAATAAGCGGAGAAAAGAACGAAAGTCGCATCCGACAGTCTGTCGCGCTAATAGTCATTACGAAACTAAACGGGGATTTCCTAAAGCGGGATGCCTATGGAAACGGGGGCTATGTATGAAGATACTGAATACCCGATATGGAAACGGAGCTTCCGTAGTAGTCCGAGCCATTTACGAGAGACACTTTGAGGATACCTCGCATGGATTCCACCCCAATAGAAGTTGCCACACTGCATTAAGAGACATAAAGGCTACATTCAAAGGAACACGATGGTTTATTGAAGGCGACATCAAAGGCTTCTTTGACAATATTGACCATAACATTATGATTGATATCCTCAGAGAGCGCATCTCCGATGAACGGTTCCTGCGATTAATCCGCAAATTCTTAAATGCAGGCTATATGGAGAAATGGACATACAATAACACTTACTCGAAAACACCACAAGGCGGTATCATTAGTCCTATTCTAGCTAACATCTACCTTGACAAGTTCGACAAGTATATAAAAGAGTATGCCGATAACTTCAATAGAGGCAGAGGACGTAGACTAACCCAAGAGTATCAGCGTAACCGGAATCAGAGAAATGCATTACGATGGAAACTAGAAGCAGAAACGGATGAAAATCGCCAAGTTGAACTGAAATCAAAAATTGCCGAAATGCGCAAGAAGATGTTGGATATTCCAGCAACAAGGGACATAGACGACGCATTCAGAAGATTGAAGTATGTGAGGTATGCCGATGACTTTCTTATAGGGGGGATCGGCAGCAAGGAGGAATGCGAGAAAATCAAGGCTGATATTACGACGTTCATGAGTGATAAACTCAAATTGGATATCTCGCAGGAAAAGACCTTGATTACCAACGCACAGGAACCTGCAAGATTCTTTGGATATGAAATCAATACACGCCGATCTATGGACCATACACGCACACGGAGTGGACTACAACGACGCTCGTGGCTGGGCACAATTGTGCTGAAAGTATCTTACGAAACCGTACTTAAGCGTCTTCAATCCTATGATGCTGTGCTTATCACACAAGTCAACAGGAAAGAGACACTTAAACCTTCGTCTCGTAAGTATATGGTAAATAGACAAGACGCAGATATCCTGGCGCAATACAATCTTGAATTGCGGGGATTCTACAACTACTATTCTATTGCGGACAATATCGGCTATTTCGGTTGGAAGTTCAATTACTTCATGAAGTATAGCATGCTCAAAACTCTCGGTCGCAAGCACAAAAGAACCGTCGGACAAATACTTGAAAAGTACAAAGACGGAACGGATGTGATTATCCCTTATAAGGATAGCAAAGGCAACGCGAAACAAAGAGTATGGTATAACGGCGGATTCAGATGCAAACGCTTCACCGGCATCTATGAGGATAACCATTACGACTACATACCGAACACCATGTATCTCCCTACACTTGTGGAAAGGCTTAAAGAGAGAAAGTGTGAATTATGCGGTGCAATGGGAGATCTTGTGATGCATCACATACGTAACATCAATCAGCTTAAAGCTGACACAAAGTGGAATGTTGTGATGATTACAATCAATAACTTACATCCTGTGAGCCAATCAATAGGTAACGATTTAGAAACGAGCGAACTGCTTTGATACGCCTTATCTTGCACAATATTAAAGAGCGACTTAACTATTGGCAAAGATACGAAACTTATCTTATCAACTAACATTTTCCATACATTTAATCACCGTGATTATACCGAAAAACAATCTTATGAGAATTGCATTTTCCAGAAAAAAATTGTTTTTTTACTCAAACTCTCATTAAACTTAAAATTTTTTTTCCTGTTTTCGTTAAACGAAAACGAGACGGTTTAACGGCATTCCGCCGATAACCGTCCCCCAAGAGATAAGTTTTGGAGTCGGTTATCTTTAAAAAAGGAAAAATAAGAGAATGCCTTTAAAAAAAGCTATATCACAAACGTTCTATAACAGCCAATGGCAATTCTGCGCACTCTTTAATTGTCATAATATCCACATTCTTTTCCTTTAACTTTCTGGCGATCGTCAGTTTTTTCATTGTCATGAGACAATTCGGAAAATAATTTTTCGGACAAATAATTTATCGCATTGACAATTCTTTCTTTCCTCCCCCCAACTCTTTGCCCTCCATATATTTGCCCTTTTCCATAAAAAGGCGTAATTTTGCGGGGTGAAAAGTAGTGCGATTAAAAAAATGAGGTGTGAACACGCGGACATAGCATACAACGCCGTGCGCCCGATGGCAAATACGGTGGAGGAAAGAAAAAAATACGCTTTCCCCGCTATTTTTATGCCTGAAAATTTGGCGGTCTGCCAAATTCTTCTAAACACACATTGCGCCGTCTGTTCTTCGCGCGTAATATACTTATTTTCAGTTCCTACGCAAATAGCGTATCCTTTTCTTTTCTGGAAATATCCTATTCATTAGGCGAGAGGGCGGTATGTGGTTGAATATTTATACGCTCGTCACCGTTGTCTCGGCTATTATCCTGACAGCTTTTGGGTTCCAGTTATGCGGGGTCGATATTTCACGCAAGAAGGAAACGCGGAAACTGCGTACGTCACGCGCGATACTGACCGCCTCTTATTTCATCCTTGCCGGGGCGACTGTAGCTGAACTCCTCGTCAATAGGGAGGGCGACCCGAAAATCATAGCCACACTCACCATCGCGACCGCCGCTTATCAGTCGCTGCTGTTTACCGCCACGCTGTTCATCTTTATCTGTCCGCTGTATGTCACCCGGCGGCGGGTGTGGACGCAGGTCGGTATCGTGACGGCGGCAGTGGCCTTGTTCATGCCCGTTGCCCTCGCGACCGATATTCGCTGGATATTTCCGGTGGCACTGGCGGTTTATGCCGGGCAACTGACGTATTACACATGGCTCTTTCGCCGGAAGTATGCCGAAAGCCTCGCGCAGTTGGAGGATTATTACGACGAGGAGCAGGACTCGCGGCTGCGGTGGACAAAATTCGGGTTTTACGCCGCCCTTGCCGTCGGGGTGGCGGCCAGCGTGTCGATGTGGTTGCCGCCGATGGCCTATAATCTTTTCACGGTGGGATACGTCGTCTTTTACGGGTGGTTCTCCAGCCGTTTCTCCAACTACGCGGCAAAGGTGAATTATTACCTGCCCGCGCTGACGGAACAACCGGAAATAAAACCGGAACCGGAGCAGCCGTCCGTGCCGGAGGTTGCCGCCACGGAACTTTCCGATGCAGAACGGTGGGAAAAGACGGAACGGCTGCGCGTGACGCTCGAACAATGGGTGGCCGACAGGGGATATGCCGTGCAGGAAGATAGACGCGAACAGATTGCGCGGGAATTGGGCACGACCCCCAACTTCCTGCGGTGGTATTTCAGAGAGCAGATGTCGCAGGACTTCTTGTCGTGGCGTGTGGGGCTGCGCATCGAGTACGCCAAGGAATTATTGTCGGAAGAACTCGGCATATCAATGAACGAACTCGCGCAAAAGGTCGGGTTCAATACACGGGGAAATTTTTATACCTATTTCAGAAAGGTTATGGGAGAAACCCCGACCGAATACTTAAATCGGATAAAACTGAAAAACAGAACCGAAAGTTGATTCTCAAAAAAGCCTTTGCCGTACCTCCGCGGCAAAGGTTTTTTGCTTGTCCGAAGTGGTTTATTTCGTAATCGAATGAAATAAACCAGTTTATTTCGTATTGCCACACGAGATAAACCACCTCCGCTCTTGCCGTGAATGCGCGTTCCGGCTACATTTGCCTTCAATACGCAGGGGAAGACACGCCGTGACTGTCCCGCCCCGGCGGACACTCCCGAAGCGATAAAACAAAACATATCCTATTCATATTAAAAACAGAAACAAAATGAAGACAAGAACTCTATTGGCGGCAACACTGGCCGCAACGCTTGCCCTCGCGGGATGCAGTAAGAATGACGAGCCGGACGGACCAACCCGTGCCGCGGTGAACATCCGGACCTCCATCGGAGGAACTATCGATGCCGGAAACTTCGGCAGCCGTGCCGCCATCAGCGCGGACGGCAGCGGAAACTTTGAAGCGGGCGACGTGCTGGGGCTGTACGCCACCGTGGGCGCCACCGCCAAGCTCGCCAACAGCGCCTACACCGTAGGCTCGACCGCCCTCTGGTGGGACGAGTTGAGCATGACCGACCCCGTTGCCTTCGCCGCCTACTACCCGAAAGCGGAGGCTATCACAGACCCGGCGGCAACCATTTTCAACGCAGCCACAGCCACGAACCCCGACCTGTTGCTCGCCACGCCCGTCACGGCGAGTAAGGGTGAGGACGTCGCGCTCGCCTTCCGCCACGCCATGCACCGCCTCACGGTGAACCTCTCCACGGACATCGACGGCTGGGACATCGCCACGGCACAGGTATCGCTCGCGGGCATGAACGCCTCCGCCACGGTGAACATCACCGCAGGCACCGTCACCCCCAGCGAAGCTGACGCGACGGACGGCGACTACGGCACCAAGACCGGAGCCGCCGCCACTTTTGTCGTTGCCCCGCAAAAAGTGACCACCAATGCCGACTGGATTCAAATCACGATGGACGGCGAGCAGTATGTCTATAAAGTACCCGCCAACATCACCCTGCCCGGCGGCACTACGGCACCCCTCACCGCCCTCGAAAGCGGCAAGACGCTGACGCTGAATCTTGCCCTTACCCGTGACGGAGTTACCCTCACCACCGGCGACATCGCCGCATGGGACACGCAGGGCACCATCGACGGCGAGATTAACATTGGCGGAGGCGACACCCCCATCGACGGCAACATCGACATGACCGACATGACTGCCGACCAAGTAAAAGCCGCCATCGATGCCGCTATCGCCGCAGGCATCACCGAGTTCAAGCTGACAGGCCCTATCGCCAATTTAGGAATAAAGGAAGATTATACTCAATCAACGGGCAATCCTTTCTACAATACAGGAGTGACCAAGGTGGACTTGTCGGGCGTGACGGGCTGGCAAACCGTGACATACAGCAACTTCCCGGATGTCACATCCTCTGTAGCCGGCCTCCCCGCCTATACCTTTTATGGGTGCGCGGCCTTGACGGAAGTCGTTCTTCCCGCCGAGGTAAAAGCCATTGGCCTCGGGGCTTTCCTTAGCTGCACATCGCTCTCCACCATCAATCTGAAGGACGTCACCCATATAGGAAAGCAGGCTTTTGGTTTCTGTGAGGCATTGACGGTCGTCGATTTGTCCGCGGTCATTAACCTTTACATGGAGGCTTTCCAAGAGACAGGCCTCACCGCCCTCTCCCTGCCCGAAGCCCTTGCCATCAGCGGCGGCCTTACGGCTAACAACTTCAGTAGCCATACCGGCTCTTTCGGGGATTGCGAATCGCTGGTTTCCGTCAATGCCCCGAAGCTGACAAGCACGGGATACAAATCATTTTCGGGTTGTTCGGCACTCACGACGCTGACCCTTTCCGCGCTGACGGAAATCAATGATGAGGCGTTCTACTCCTGTAAGAAGCTGACAACGGAGAATGAAGGCTTCGGCTTCGCGAAGGAGGTGACAACCGTAGGGGAGAAAGCGTTCGGTTATTGTACCGGGCTGACGAACCCGGAGTTGCCGGGAGCCACCCTGATTAACAGCTACGCTTTCACCGGATGTACAGCCATGGAGAGCTTGAAACTACCGAAGGCCACCCGATTCGGTGCCTACATCGCGAACCGTTGCAAGAGCCTCACACGGATAGAGGCGACCGCCTCCGGAGCATTAACGCTCTCCGACGGAGGTTCCTTGGACAATGGAGCTGTCTTCGGCAACCAAGGCACCACCGGCGATCTGTTCGATGCCGCCAACTGCACCCTCGTCCTCAACGCGGACAAAAACACCGGCGGCACGGGCAGCCCCACCGTGAACGGAACGACGTGGGCTAACGCCACGTGGAAGAGCATCACGAATCCGTAACGATCCAGCTCGTTTCCCGAAGTTGAACTTCGGCACGGTCAAAGCCAGACATTGGCATCGTCAACGTCAGACTTCGGGAAAGGGGAAGCGGAACGACAAAACCGGCAACGCCGGTGACGGTTTGCCGAACGGCGCGAACGATTATACACTATCCCCCCGTCCCGATACGGAAAGGAGCAGGCAAGGGCGGGCGGGGGCTATCGAAGCATTAAAACAAAAGTATTCACACTAAAAACAAAAGCTTATGACACTGATGAACAAATGGTACATCCGGCGTGACTTTTCAGTCGCTGCCGCCAAAATGGGCAAGAGAGGCATCGCCCTCTCCTCCGACGAGCCGCCCGCCGACGCTTTGTTCTGGGAAATGTGGAACGAATGCGAAGATATTGCCCGACAGGTGCTTGATACCGACTACTTCCGGGGCATACGGAACAACAACCTCGACCCGAACGCCTACGGCTCGCTGATGGTACAGGACGCCTATTACTGCTTCGAGGCGGAGAACGCTTATGCCGCCGCCGCATCCCATCCGTTGGACGACGTATGCAGCGACTTCCTGAAAGGCAAGTGTGCCAGCTACGAAGAGTACAACCTATACTACCACGGGGCGTGGCACATCCACGACGCTTCAGGCGTCATCCCCGGCGACCCCATCAAGTCCTACGCCGACTACGAAGCCCATGTGGCAGGACACCTCGATTCGCCCTACCTCTTCTGCGTGATGCTCCCCTGCGAATACCTGTGGAACTGGATAGCGAACCAACTGCTTCCGACGGCCTCCCCCGACGGTCTCTACTACTTCTGGATAGAAGGCAACGGCGGAACACCCGACGGCGCCTACCAGATGGCGAATATGCTCGAAAACTACCGCACGCAGATGGATGAAAAGCAGGCTAAAGAGATATTCCATACCGCCATGCGGCACGAACTGGAAGTATTTTCAACAGCAACCGAATTAAAAAACAACGCATTATGGCTTCGCAAAAATACATTTTAACGGAAATTAAAAAGGGCTACAACCTCTCATGGTATGTCTGCTCACAGTGTTATTACGCCGGAACGATAAAACTTTACGACGACACGGGAAAAGTATATTTCACCTGTTCCAAAACAAGCGGCGGCACCTCCTACCAGTCACTGGCACAGGGACATGCCGACTTCATGGGCAACGAACTGTACTTGTCCGTCGAAATTCCCCAAAGCACTAAAATTCAGCAAAGCATCACCGCCAACAACGTCACCGACGCCCATGCGGTAAAAGTGGGACAGGTTTACGGCTTCTGCATCGAGGACTCCACCGACGAGGACTACAACGACTTTTATATCGACGTGGTGGGCTGGGCCAAAAAAGGATAAACCTCATTCAGCCGCCGAAATCCGCAGGATGAGGACACAGTGGAGAAAGTGGTATCCCGTGCAGCAAACCACCAAGCAGTCGCCCGACTAAGCGCGGATAGTCGGGCAACTATCAAAAGATAGTTGAGGGAGCAGTCGGTAAACGTTCCCCGCACAGATATTAGGAAGAATATAAATTTAGAGAAAGGATAAATGATGAAAACAATACAACTGATTACCCTCACTGCCACGCTCGCCCTCGCCGCGTGCGGCAAAGACAACATCCCCGACACCCCCGCGGACAACGGCGAACTGAAAATCATCGCCACCATCGCCGCGTCCCCCGATGCCGATGTCCTCCCCGCCGGGCGGTCGGCCGATACCCGTGCCACCATCGACCCCGACGACGGCAGCGGCACGTTCGCCACGGGCGACGTGCTCAGGCTTCAGGTGAGGGGAAGCATCCCCGTCACATCCCACGTGGGATATACGATAGGGACGACTGTTCTCCGTTGGAAGGACTTCGACCTCATTGGCAACGAGGGCCCGCTCGGCTTTTCGGGAGCTTATCCAGGGAACGCGGCAATAGAACAAAACAAAAAAATCGATATTAAGGGAGCCGCCAACCCCGACCTGTTGATAGCTCCCACCGTCACCGTGGCGAAAGGCGAGCCCGTCCGTCTCGATTTCCGCCACGTGATGCACCGTCTGGTGGTGAACCTGTCGGGCAATGCGCTGACGGCGGACGAGTTGTCCCAAGCCACCGTCCGGTTGAGTGAGAGTCTGTATTGCTGCGCGGTCGTAGATTTCACCGACGCCACGGCATTCACCGACAACAGTGCTATATATGGTGATAATCCTCCCACGCGGACAGGGGCCACCACCACCTTTATCCTCGTGCCGCAGGACATACGTCCGTATAGCGAAAAGATAACCATCACCGCCGGCGGTCAGGAACTCACTTACACTTTCCCTGCTACGCTGCCCGGCAACGAGGGTACACCTGATACACCCCGCCGCCTGCAAAGCGGACGGACGCTCACGCTCAACCTCGCCATCAAGACGGCGAACCGCAGCGCGGCAGCTTCCGCCAAGCCGTCCACCCGCGCCACGACAACGGACGACGCAGCCCTGACGCTGGAATGTATGGGGATAACCGTTTCCGGCTGGTAAAAAACAGCCGTCACCCGAAGCTACGCAACCGCGTCAGTCCGGCGGGACGGCAAACAATAAACTAAAATTATGGCAACACTTCCCGACCTATCCGACCTGCCCGTCATCGCCGGCATCATCGCTTCCACCGTCTTCGCGACCTACGCCGTGATAAGCCTCATCATGCGTCCTTACGAATCGCCCCAGTACGTGACGGCGAAGATGAAAAGTACCGTAAACCATCGCTACATCCAGTCGCGGCGGTTGCTCGCGGTTGTCTACATAGCCCTTGCCATCGCGGGGTGGTTCGTCGTCCCCCCGCTCGTCACCGCATCCGCCGACGACAGGCTCCCGTTCGTCTGCCTCGTGTGCGTGAGCCTGTTTTTTGCCCTGCACGCCGAGGTACTCGTCGGGCTGTGCCTCCCCGACCGGGTCGTCTGGCGTAAGCGAATCCTGTGGTTCGTGCCCCTCGCGGTGATGTGCGGCGTCTGCCTCGCCTGGCCGCAAACCGCCACGCCGCTCGCGTACATCCAGTTGTGCCTCCTGTTGCTGCTCATCGGCTATTACACCCCCGCATTCTTCAAAGAATACGCCGACCTCACCTTCTTCTGCGGCGAGGACATGTGCAACGGCGACCCCGAAGACGACTTCCTGCCCGAAAGCCTCCCGTGGATTTCCCGCCTGTACGTCGCCCTGCTGCTGCTCGCCGTCGGCTCGGCAGTCGGCTGCTTTGCCCCCCGCGTCTGGTACGCGTGGCTGCTCTTCGCGCTATACATCGCCTATGTCGTCTGGTTTATAAACCGGGTAGTCTCTACCTACACGGTGTATAGCAAGAAAATCAAACAGATGATGGGATAGAGGCTTTACTTCTTACCGCTCTGAAAAACGGGGATAAAGTACTCTCTCACGAATTAAAAATGAATAATCGGCATTTTTTATAATGATAGTAATATATATATTTTCATTAGTGTCTTCTTTACATATGATTATTGAGGTTAACGCAGACTCAGCTTGCGGACGCATCCGGACCCACAATCTGAAATATACAAATCTCCTTTAACGGTCAATCCTAATGGAGTTCCGCTTTGGTTACCTTGAACGCCTTGTCTGCCTACAACGGTAGTTATCATACCTGTATTCATATCTATTTTCCGGATAGTTTGAGTTCCGGCATCTGCAATATACATGCTTTTCTGTCCAGATTCATCTGCTATAATACTCATTTGGTTGTTCCAGCTGAATAAGCAGTCCGTCCGATACCCATTAATTACTTGAGTAGTGCTGCTTCCGTCAGCTCTCACATTAAGGTGTCCGGCATATATTTCTTCTTCCGATTCTGGTTTTGCGACATCTTGTACGCTTATGAGGGATGATACTCCATAAGAAGTATATAATTTCGTCGGATCAGTTGGGCCAAACATCATACTGACAATGTAGTTGTTTTCTGCTTCTGCCACAGATGTATTGTATTTATCATTCTTGATATATTCACATACCATATCTTCAAGTTTGAAGCGGAATAATTGTTTGGTTGCCGTACGGCCATAAAAGTAACCATCTACAGTACAATAAGCTATACAGGATGTGGAGTTGTAGTCAACTTGTTTGTCGGGAGGGTCCTGTGGCTTCAAGTAACGTCGCTTGACTTTCCAGTCGTTGGAAGGATCAATTTCATAAATGACGTTTTTTTGTGTGCTTACAGCATACAGTTTCTCTGTTACTTTATGATACATTACATCATTAACCAGTTCTGATATGATTTTCTTTGACAGGTTCTTTTTCTCACTGATTAATGCAAGACCCCCATTGTGTCCAAACCAAGAATAACATGAATAGTAATTACCTTCCGGATCACAACATCCTACTTTCAATCTCCAGCCTTCAATAGTTGTACTGGCGAGATCTCCGCCAATATTGTATCTACTTCCTGTTTTACCGCATACATTTTCCACTGTAAAACGGGAGATGTAACGGAATTTATTATCAAAAGTAAGAGCATCATTTCCTTTAACTACAGAAATGATGCAGGTATCTCCCGGCAATTTGGGAGCATAGACCATTAGAATATTTCCGACTGCTTGTGAGATGTAACCTTTCTTTTTATTAAAGTATACTGATAATTTAGAAGCATCTGTTCCCAGATTTTCACCTTCTATTATAATTTTGGAGGAAAGATATCCTGAATCCGGATAAAAAGTAGTTAGTTTTAGAGGGCCATTATAATTACTGCCTGATTTATTGTCATCCGAACAGGCAAACTGCGTTATTACGGATAATCCCATAATGATTGGCAGTAAAGTTTGTGTGATTCTCTTTTTCATAAATAGTATTTAAGTATTAACACTCCTTGTCAAGGAGAGATTTAAGTAACTTTATTTACACCAAGGAGAAGTAGAGAACTTCGCTTGATGAAGTTTCTGAACGGATTGCTAAGATGTATTTTCCATGAATCTGATTTTAGGTGAATGATTAAAGTTATATTATATGACTGCCTGTTTTTTATGGTATATAGGCAATATTTTATTATGTTTTCCTGAATATAGGACTTTGTCTTACTTTATACTTGATTACTTTTTAATCATGTATACTTTCGTACTATTATGTACACATTAAATGGACTAGTTTTTATGAATTCATAAGCATATTTGTTTATTTATTTGTGCTAAAAAAACAATATGTTATATCTTTTTTTTCTTCAATTCTGAACTATGCTGTTTCGTTTCTATAAAAATACAAATTGTATCTTAGTTCTTGTGGAACTTAATAGTATTATAGGGAGAAAAGATAAATAATAGTCAATGAGTGTATTATGAATAAGAATGACTTTTATTATGTTTTGAGTACTAAATTAGATGCTCAAATTGTAGTATTTTGATGAGTATTTGTTGGAAAAAACATTTTATTAGGAGGAAAATAAAGAAAAAATGAGGTTATTATATCATTCTTTAAAAAAAAAATTATATTTGCACACGTAAAAATGAGATTATTGGTGAATACAAACAGTATTGGATCTATTTAAAGACAGAATCAACCAAGTTCCACAAGAACTTATTTGAAATATCAAAGTTGCCGCATCAAAAAAGTGTCCATTCCTTTATTCCGTAATGAATTAAAGCATCTATAAAACGAGAAATACTGAGTCATTATCAGATTCCTACAAAGACCTTTTATTCTCACTTCAATGAGAATAACTTCTCACCCCTATGAGAAAATTTTCTCATAGAGATGAGTATTTTTTCTCATTAAGGTGAGACTTTTTTCTCAAAGGCATGAGAATACTTTGAGAATATAATAATATATATCTGACTGTGTACTAGTATAATAAAGAATAGTAGTATGCTTCCAACTTTATATGCTATTTGAATAGCTACATAAATGTCCTATCCCTAAAAATAGATAGTTTTTGGCTTGTCTAGTTGGAATAGCACTTAAATGGCTTATAATTGAGATTTTACTTCCTGTCAACTATCTCAAAAGGCACACGTACCGAAACTCCTTTCTTCATCAGGTTAGTCAGATTGGGGTAAAGACGTTGTTTGAATGATTCCCAATTACGGGATTTCATTTGTGTCCATCCGGCTTCTGCCAATGCGAAAGCGCGGGGATATGCCATATAAGTTGCCCGGTTTATGTCCCGTATGGCTTCTCCCCATAAAGTTCCCATAACTCCGGTGATATGAGCCTGATCTTCAGCGGACACGCCATATCCCGGGTCGAATTGATACGACTTTTCCAAAGTGGTAACGGGCATGCCCCAATTATTAAACTCGGGAAAATCTCCTTTCAGTTGCGGATAATCCAGATAAGCGTACTCACCTGGTGCCATGATAAGCGGATTACCATGTTTTCGGGTGAGTTCAAGGCATGTAGGCGTCAATCCTCCGCGCCAACTTACTAAAGTCACGTTTTTGGGATAAGGAAAGAGATAGTCGTTGGCAGGTGGATAAATGTTATCCAGTTCGCACCAAAGTATAGGAGTCTTATCGTTTTCTTGGACGAATGAAAGCATGCGGCTGAAAAAAGGAATCATGAGCTGTGATGCTTTCTGATAACCTAGTTCTTTCATCATAGCCTGACAACGGGTACACTTGGTCCAGTTCTTTTCTATTACAGCTTCGTCGCCTCCTAAATGTATATAATCGGATGGGAACAATGAAGATATTTCTTTGATGATATCCTGATAGATGGAATACACTTTCTCATTATTCGCACACAACATTAAATCTGTAGTTTTACCTACTATCTTAGGCAGCGTATCGGTATGAGTACATCCCAATTCGGGATAGGCAGCTAATATAGCTACTGTATGTCCGGGGATATCCAGTTCGGGAATGACCTCAATATTCCGTTGGGCAGCATATTGGATGATTTCGGCAAGCTGCTCTTGCGTATAATAATCTTTGCCGACCAATTTAGGATGTTTTTTTATTTCGACTCTCCATCCCTGGTCGTCTGTCAAATGCAGTTGGAGTATGTTGTATTTGTAACGTGCCATCTGGTCAATGAAGAACTTCACATCATTTACCGGAAGAAAATGACGGGCAGGGTCGAGCATCAGTGCCCGATGAGAAAAGCGGGGCGCATCATCAATGTGGACAGGAGCAATCTCTTTTTGTGCAGTGGCGCACGCGTCACCTAAAAGAAGCTGATCCATCGTCATGATTCCATAATAGACTGCTCCTGCGGTAGCTCCGCTGATAGTTATTCCTTTGGAAGTTATTTCGATACGATAGTGTTCTTTTCCATCCATTGCAGGATCAATTAACAAGCGGATATCAGCATGGCCGGATTCGGAAGCAAGTGGGATTTCTACTTGCATTCTGTCATATAATATATTTTGCAGTGTATTGGCAGTAAACTGCAACTCCGGTTGACCCATATAGATGGCCGTTTTTCCGGAACGGACAGTGAAGGGTTTCCCTTTTACTGAGGTAATCTGATTGGGCATAGGCAACAATGCCGAAGTGTTATTCTGGGCAACCAGATAACCGGCTAAAAAAAGCAGGCAAAGACAAGTATAAATTTTCATGGTCGATTTGGGGGTAAATGTTTTTGTATTCATTAAAAATGGCATAAGTCCAAGTGTTGTTATTTGATTTTTATTAATCCATTCTCTTTGTCATATTTTAGCTGATAGCTATGTCCTTTTACAGTCTTGAACGAGATTGTTTTATCAGCATACTTCACGGTACAATTCTGTCCTGCCTTAGATAGGAGGGTAGCTTCTTTCAAGATTCCGTCTTTCCATATAATACCTATCTCGAAATTTCCTTTGGCGCATACACCTTGAATTGAACCGTCTTTCCACGCATCCGGCAGGGCAGGCAGTAATTGGATGAATCCCATATGGCTCTGCAATAGCATTTCTGTAATACCGGCTGTGCCACCAAAGTTTCCGTCAATCTGGAAAGGAGGATGTGTATCCCATAAATTATCCATTGTTCCGTTCTTCAACAGATTGCCAAAAAGGGTATAAGCGTGGTTTCCATCTTGCAAGCGTGCCCATTGGTTCAGCTTCCATCCCATACTCCAACCGGTAGCTCCGTCACCACGATGTACCAATACTACTTTAGCAGCTTCTGCCAGTTCGGGAGTAGTGACAGGAGAAACGGTATGCCCCGGATGTAAGCCGAACAGATGGTTTACATGGCGGTGTTCATCTTTCGGGTCATCAATATCAACCGACCATTCCATTAACTGACCATAGCGTCCTATTTTATAAGGGGTGAGATTGGCAAGTACATGTTCCCATTGCTTACGCTCTTTTTTGTCTATTCCCAGTTCTTTACTTGCTTTGATGGCATCCAATAGGATTTCACGGATTACTGCGTGCACAAATGTAGCTCCCTGATCAATCGGACCGTGCTCCGGTGAAGTAGATGGCGCAGCTGTATATGTGCCGTCGGGCTTATGCCATAGATAATCAACTGCAAAATTCGCACTGCTCTTAATCAGTTCATATCCGGTTTCTTTCAGAAATTTCAGATTTTGGGTGTAATCATAATATTCCCAGACATGGGTTGCCAGCCAGGGGCCTGCCATCGGATTAAAATTCCATGACATATCCTGACTTTCCAATGGGGTAGTAAAGCCGAAGATGTTGGCGGAGATAGATGCTGTCCATCCTCTTGCACCAAAATAAGACTGAGCGGTCTTTTCCCCCGGTTTCACTAAGGTGCGGATAAAATCGATTAACGGAAGCATACACTCATCCAGGTTTGTAGAGCAGGCCGGCCAGTAGTTCATTTGGATATTAATGTTGTTATGATAATCCACACGCCAAGGCCCGTCTATGTTGTTATGCCAGATACCTTGCAGGTTGGCGGGCATATTGCCCGGTCGTGAACTGGCTATCAGCAGATAGCGTCCGAACTGATAATAGAGTTTTTCCAAGTAGTAGTCCGGCTGTCCTTTCCGATAGTTTTTTAGTCGTTGTTCTGTCGGCAGATTTGCAGTTTTCACTGTAGGATTCAACTCCAGTTTCACCCGGTTGAACAAAGCGGCGTAGTCTTTATAATGCTCGTCCAGTAAGTTGGTATATCCTTTGGCTACTGCATCCTCCATCCATTGCTGCGTTGTTTCAAGTGGATTAACACCGACATATGTTTTAGGATCGGTGAAGTCCGGTGCGAAATTCATTTTATAATCGGTATCAGCAGTGACATAGAACACCGCTTCATCTGCGTCCTTTATTGTAAGTTTTCCATCTGAATTATTCAAAGTTCCTCCTTTCACTGTAGCTTGGATACGCACTGCATATTTCATTCCGTTGTTCTCCAGAAAAGCAGAATAAACAAGACCGTTACTGCCATCAATAGCGATTTGTCCGGTAGACATCGGATTGGGTGCATAACTGAAAATTAGATTCTGCTTACCTGGTTGGTCGGCACTGAAACGCATGACCATTACATTGGCAGGATAAGAAATAAAATAGTTGCGTTGATAAGCCACATTGTCTTTTTTGAATTGGACTACTGCCATTGCCGAGTCCAGCGACAAGATGCGTTTGTATTCGCTCATCTTTACTGTGTTCAATCCGGTTTCTATATAGAACTCCCCCATGGTGGTGAAATTACCGAAGCGGAAAGGCTTTTCTCCGGAATATTCATAAGGAACTTCACTGTTGAAATTCTCCCGTGTCAGCTTTTCTGCTTTCTGCTGGTCTCCCTCTATAAACGCTTTCCGTATTTCATCCAATATATGAGCCGACTGTTTGTTCACATTCCAATAATAATCCGCTCCCTTCGCTGTGTTAGGACCGCCACGCCAGAGTGTTTTCTCATTAAAAGTAATGCGCTCCGCTTCTACTGAACCCAGAATATTGGCACCAATACTTCCGTTGCCGATAGGCAATGATTGTGATTCCCAACTGGTGTCTGATTTTCTACCGTGCCAGATTGCTTGTCCTTCCAAAGTGTTAGGGGTATCAAACCAAATAGAAAGTCCTTTAGTGTATTCTATACTTTCTGCATGTCCCGTAAGGAATGTAAATAAAATACAAAATAGAAACGAGCATTTTTTTCTCATCGTCGTTGTGTTTTTATTAATATTAGGTGTATAATGGAAAATATATTAGATGTCGGTCTTGTGACTCACCGCAAAAATAGTAAAAAAACGACTATCTCCTAAAAAAAATATTATTCTTTTCCATTTTGCTCTGGGTTTCGTTCTATATAGTATCTGATTCTTTCGGACCAGGGCTTGTTTTCGAGTGGAAACACATTAGACCGTTCCGCCCATTTATTCCACTTGATTTCCAGCTTTTTTACTAGTTTTGGATACTGGGCAGACAGGTCTTTCGTTTCAAACGGATCGGTCGATAACTCTATTAATTCCCATGGCTCATTCCGGCTGCCACGTACTAGTTTCCAGTGGTCGGAAATAATGGCGCAGTAGCTCTGATGCTCAAAAAACAGATCTCTGCCTGTGTTCTTGAACAGGCTGAAGCGGACACCATTTCCGGCGAGATTATCTATGTTGGGAGTCTGGATTTCACTTCCGTAACAACCTAGGTCGGAAAAGCCCATATCGTCGCATAAAATCAATACAATGTTAGGAGGAGTACTTGACTGGGCTTTTATGCAGGTGAAGCCTGCTCCTAATAAAAATGAAGTATATAATATTCTATTCATATTATTGCAATTTTAATAAGTTTGTGTTTATCCTATTTATAATGTGGTGATTATTCAAAATCACTCTGCTGTTTCTCTACTTCTCTCAGTTTCAGACGGTTTAATTCCTGTTGCAATTCACGGACACGCTTCTCGCAATCGGATGAAACGGTACTGGCTTTTTCATTGGTACGTCTGTCTGTTGATTGAGCTTGTATCATTTCTTCTTTATTCGTGATCAGAGTATATTCTGAGGGGAAAGTGTGGATAACCAGTTCGCTTGAAACCGGTGTATGTTTGCCTTGCCATACCACTGATGCACGAATCTTAATTTCTCCCGGTGTGGTGGTAGATCTTACAAGTACCGGAGCAGTTCCCCAGAGAACCGGACGGGGATTGGTAAAGGTTGCTTCGTCGGCAACAAGTTGCCCCTGCCCTTCAATTTCAAACTTTACTTCGTAATTGTTTAAACGTTTGATATTTCCGTTTTCATCTGCGATAGCTGCTATTACAGTCACGATGTCCGAACCGTCCGCTTTCATTTGTACTTTTTCATCGTCTGCCCAAAGTAATAATTTTGCAGGACGACGCGCAGGAGTTACTTTGTGTGTTGCAACCACCTTTCCATCCATTATTCCTTCTGCCAAGAGATAGGAATCTGCCTGTTTCCCTTTTCGCGCTAGCTTTTTGTCATACATGACATCAAAGACATCTTTGAATGTGATGATCGGCGAAGGCATGCCGGCTTCATTTACCGGCTTATGATAAGTATATTGTTTGCCTCCTTTACAATATGTAAGACGCACTTCGTCGCAGTTACTATATATTGTCACCTCTTTCGGAGAGAAAGGAGTCATGGCGTTGGCTATGTAAACCATCGGTCCGCTATCCGCTATCAGTCCTTTGTTGGGTTCGGCAGGACGCTGGGAATAGAACATATAATAAGATAGCTTAGGCTGTCGGAAAGCATCCATGATTCCTCCGTAGAATGGATCGGGGTGATACCCCCTCTGGTGGTCGAATGAATGCCAGAGGCAACCGCCCATATGCTGTCTGGAAGTTCTGTATAGTGCATCATAACTGGTGAGTTGATAGTCATTTTTGGCATATCCTTGTGCCTGTATCAACATGGGTACTTCTCCCCAGCCACGGTTGGCCCGACTGGGTGAGTTATGAGAATTCCAGTCGTCTACATTATCTCCCCATTCCCGGGTATAATAGCTGATTTTCGGGTCCAGAGATTCGGTATTAAAGGCTCCCCCGCCTCCATTTATAGGATGGGTAAAGTGGATTGGGAAGTATTCATGTCCTCTTGCAGTAACATCACATCCTGCATAACAATAGGGATACGGATATTCTTCGTTGAGAATATCCACTACATTCTTGGCAAAATCCGCAGGATACCAGGTTTCGTTCAATATAGGTTCCCACATCCATACACACGGATGATTCCGGTCTCGGCGTACCATATTACGGATATCACTAAATACCCGTTGAGCAAAAATCGGTTCGTCATTCCAGAACTGCCACCCCGGTGTGTTGACTATAACAAACAGTCCCAGTTCATCACAGGCATCCATAAATGCAGGGTCTTGTGGATAATGGGCATTACGGATGACACGCAAACCGGCATCACGTAGTTTTTTTGCATCGCGCCAGTGAAGGCTGTTAGGTAAAGCATTGCCTATTACAGCGTAGTCCTGATGGCGGTTTGCCCCAATGAGAGGATAAGGATAAGGCTTTCCGTTCAGCCAGAAACCGTCTTTACCTTTGAATTCAACGCTGCGAATGCCAATACGTCGGTAATATCCGTCAATAATGTTTTCGGCTCTATCTTTCACATAAACATGGAGCTTATAAAGGTAAGGGCTGTCGGGCGACCAAAGATGTGGTGTTTCTATGGTTGCCTTGCATGAAGATTGTTTGGCTTTCCCATTATTTACCGACAAATTAGTTTCTTTCGAAAGGACACGATTGTCGTTGTGGTCATAAAGTTCATAGACGATTTTTCCGCTGAATGACTTTTCTGAATTATTGCGTATATGGGCATCCAGTTTTAATAATGCTGATTGCTCGGATACTTTGTCAAAGGAGACAAACAATCCCCCTCCGGCAGTTTCATTTTCATAATTGGGATCGGTGATGAATACATGATTGTGGACTATCATCCAGCAATCCCGGTAAATACCTCCAAAGTAAGCAAAGTCGAGTGCATCTTGCGGTTTTCCGGGAGGATAGGAGGGATCATCGCTGTTATCCGCGCATACGGCAATCACATTATCCTCGCCATAGTTCAGATACGGAGTAACATCTACGATAACAGGCAGAAAACCGCCGAAGTGTTCTTTTAGTAATTTTCCGTTCACCCATATTTTCGACTTTCCCATAATGGCTTCGAAATGGAGGAACTGTTGTTTTCCCTTCCAGCTTTGTTCCGGAGTAAAGTGCTTGCGATACCAGACTTCGCCTTGATAATTGATGCATCCGCTTGCTTCTGTAGGCAGGTATTCTATGCCGTCGGGCAAGGATACGACATCCCAGCTTTTGTCATTAAATCCTGATTGCTCCGCTCCTTTGATGTTTCCTTTATGAAAGCGCCAGGCGGGATTCATACTATATACTGTACGTCCTGTGTTGGATAGTGAATAAAAGCCGGCTGTAGAGTAAGATGGTTGGTAGTTGTCTGCATAAGTTCCTGTTTTTCCGGCTAGCATCAGGCAGATGAGCACCGTTTTCCAGAAGATGAGGGGGTGTTTCATAATTCTTAGAGTTTACTTGATTGAGTTTTTTCTCGTATTAATAATTAGGTTATTTTGTTTTGCTATAGAACTTTGTCTGGGCAAGGTACAAATTTTCCTGTACTTCTAAACATTGGACGCTAAGCTTTATTCTTTCTTAAATATTTGCCTGGTTCGTTTGACAGTCTTTTATTATATGCGGGTGGCTTTGCACGGTAGTTAAAGAAGAAGTATTGCAGAAGTTGTAATTATCCTTATTTCCCTTTTTAGGATAATATATATTGTTGTTATCCAGTCTTTTGCAATAACTTCTTCTTCGTTTTTTAATTTTCTACTCTATATTGTCAGGTCCTTCATTGGCCTGGAGGGGCCATCCCGGATTCTGATAAATAATAGAAGTATTCAGATCATTAGGATTGGAGGCAGTAATTCTGAAGTGCGTGATAGCGATAGGATTCAGATAATGCGCTTCACACCATGAGTATCCTGCATCGTACATAAGATTATTTGTCTTCACAGTGCGGTAAGGGCATAGATATTTACCACTATTCACATAGCTTGAGACATTGGAAGTTTGTCCTTCCGTCCCTTCTTGTACCAGAAGATTTTTTCCATCCTGCATGTACTGATCCTTTAAATCGGATTCCCATATGTTAACTCCTTGAATTACAAAATGCTTAACTTGGTCCAGTGCTCTCCAGCGTTTCAAATCCAGCATGCGCAGACCTTCCGCCAGCAATTCACAACGCCGTTCACGACGGATATTGTATAATAGAGGAGAGACTTGCTTACCTGCCGAATATGCTGCCCAGTCAAGTTCTTTGGAGAGATCGGTATTGTTCACTGTTACTGTGTAGTCTCTCGGCAATCCGGCTCTTTCACGAAGATCTCCCCAATATCCTGCTGCCTCCGAACCTATGGAAGTGCCGTTATGTTCCATACAGTCAGCTTCGATGTAGTTGAGATAGGCCTCGGCTACACGATATACCGGACAACCTTCAATCGCTGTGTTACCATCACGATACCAGTTTCCTGAGAGTCCTTTACGGACCTGATAGCCTGTTACACATCTCTTTTCCGTTATATCCAAAAGTCCTGGAACCTCCGGAAGTAAATCAGGAGTACCATTCATCACATTCGGACTAAGAGTTTCATCTGGTGTCATCAGAAACAGTTGTAAACGTAAGTCCCTGTTTTTACGTACATCCAATAATGACTCGTCTCCTTTGTACTGGTCGGTTGCATAGATCGGTTTGCCATCACGACAAAGGAAACTTTCTACATATTGGCGGGTAAATCCGGTATTTCCGCCGACACGGATATAGAAAGGAGCTGAATGTACAATTTTATAATCGAGCAGATTATATGCACGCCACAATAATATTTCTGAATATCCTTCCAGGCTATTCGCTGAGAACTGAGCAAAATAGGGGTTGCTCATTTTATATTTATCTTCGTCCGTTTTAACTGTTTCATCCATGCAATCTTTCGCTGTATTCTGCACCAAAGCTGCGTTGCCGATTACCTCTTTAGCTGCCTCTTTGGCTTCTTTCAGGAAGAATGCAATTTCCGTGTCGATATTGAAGTCTGCAATGTCTTCTGCTTTTCCCGGCCATCCGCTACCACCCGGTACTAAGGCGGTACCTCTGTGATAAGTCAGCCAGGAGGCTTCGAACAGGGATGCTCTGGTTTTCAATAACAAGGCAGCATTTTTTGTGATTCGGTTCTTGCCACCGGATATATTATTGGTCAGTAAACCGATTGCCTGATCCAAGTCTTCTAAAATAAAGCGTGCTACTTTATGCCGGGGTTCCCGTTTGCTGGCCTGAGTCAGAGGTTCATTTTCATCCGGTAATGTGTTTTTTATAATCGGGAAGTCACCGAAAGTCTCCAGTTTTGACAAGTAATTCTTGGCACGAAGAAAATACATTTCACCAATATAGTGCTTGATGTTTACTTCCGAACCTTCTATCTTTCCTTTTTCAAAACGGGGAACTACTGTTTCGATAAAATAATTAGCTTCACGAATGGCTGCGAAATGCCACGGATCGTTGCTTGCAGGATTATTATAAGCTTCCGGAACTTTCCATTGGCCGGGAATCCACTTCTTATCGTAGTCAGTGGCGGCCTGATTATCAGTTGCATTATCATTTTTCCAGATACCGGCATTAAATCCCTCATGAGTCGTGAAGTTGTAATGCTTTACAGCATAGGCAGCCAAGTCATTTTCGGTAAAGAAAAAGTTGTCCGGGGTTACACTGTCCAAAGGTTCTCTATCCAGAAAATCGTTGCAAGAAGTGAGTATAAAGCTTCCCCCTGTCAGCAAAAATAAGTATTTAATTATCTTTTTCATATGTCATCAATTAAAAGTTAACACTAAATCCTGTGGAGAAAGTATGAGACAGCGGATAAGTCTTTCCCGAACTGTTCGATCCGTCCTTCGCTCCATAACCGGTATTAATCGTTTCCGGGTCAAATCCTTCGGGCAGTCCCATAAGGGTGAACAAATTTTCTCCAGAGAAGAAGACCCGCAAGTTGGAAATACCAATTTTACGAGTAATCTGGGCAGGTATGGTATATCCTATCTGCAGATTCTTCAACCGTATATAGGCAGCATTCTGAAAATAGCGGGTTTGCGTCTTTTGATTTTTAGCAAAATTGTCAACCAATATACGCGGGAAATAGGCATTCTTGTTAGCGCTCCAGAAATCATCACCTTCCTCGCGGAAGAAATCAAGATGAGAAGTAAAGCAAGCCGACTGCCAGATACCCCCTGTGGCTCCCCAAAACATATTGTCGTTCAGCCAGGCATCACGTTTCGCCACTCCCTGAAAGAATAAACGTACATCAAAACCTTTCCAGGATGCATTTAGATCCAGTCCAAACCGGAACCGTGGAGAAGTATTACCGATGACCTTTTTGTCACCCGGATCGTTAAGGGTAGCTCCATCGGAAATCTTACCGTCGCCATTCAGGTCCCGATACATGATATCACCAGCGCCCCAGTTAGTTCCCAATGCATCCTGTCCACCTTTCGGAAGTGAAGCAAGATGAGCATCCATTTCCTCCTGACTCTTGGTTATGCCAATTGTTTCAAATCCCCATATATCACCGTTATATTTACCGACATACCAAGTAGTTATTTTGCCTGTAGTATTAGGATATTTCAAGATTTTCTGACGGTCATCGGAAAGTAACAGGTGTACTCCGTAATCAAAATCTTTAATACGATCTCTCCATCCCAAATCCAATTCAAAACCGGTAGACTGCATATCTGCATTGTTCATTTTAGGTACATTCGCCCCTAAAGTTACGGGAAGTTCGGGAGCCGGTCCTACCATATTAATCGTCTTTCGGTTGAACCAGTCGAAGCTTACGGTCAGGCGGTTATTCAACATACCTAAGTCAAAGCCTATATTCCATGACCGCATGGTTTCCCAGCCTAATAACGCTGAAATCAAATCCGGTGCATTCGCTGTGTTGGGGCGACTGTTGCTGATTAGCCAATGGGAATTAGGATCTTGAGCAACAAACTTCATTAACTGGATATACGGATATAGATTTTCCGTATTCTGGTTGCCCAGCTCTCCCCAAGAACCACGGATTTTTAGAGTATTGATGATATTGCCGGTAGATTCCATGAATGCCTCACGTGCCACATTCCATCCGGCAGAGAAGGAAGGGAACAAGTTCCAGCGTTTATCTTTTGCAAAACGTGAAGTTCCGTCATACCGGAGATTAACCTCCAACAGATACCGTTCTTTATAATCATAATTGAGTCGACCGAAGAACCCGGCTGTAGCCCAATGTGTCAGTTTGGATTTATCGATTGTCGATTCACCCGTAGCCGCATTAATATTAGGAACAGATTCTGAAATCAAGTCCAATTTGGACGCCTGTAACTGCCGCCATTTATTCACTTCGGCTTGGAAACCGACCATTCCTTTCAGATGGTGTGCATCGGCGAATGATCTGCTGTATTCACTGTATACGTTTGCATTGAAATAATTGGTACGCTCAGCCCCTTCGGTAACTTTCGATAGTATATTTAAAAAATACTACCCGATTCTTTGTGCGTATGGAAATAGGTTTGTGGACTATGAAGAGTCGAAAGAGATAGCTGGAGACGCTATTTTATGGCTGTGGGAACATCGCGAGACGCTTCAGGTCGAGACTTCTTTGGGCAGATATTTACTCAAATCAGTTTACCATAGATCTCTTAATTGTATAAAGCAAAGGCAACTGAAGAACCATGCTGATACTATGTTTTATGAAGAGATGGAAAAACTGATACATGACGTGGAGGCATACCAGTTTCAGGAACTTTCGAAAAGAGTGAAAGAGGCCATAGAGGCATTGCCTGCTTCCTATCGGGAGGCTTTTGTTATGCATCGTTTTACAAAAAAAAGCTATAAAGAAATAGCTGAGGATTCCGGGGTTTCAATGAAAACAATTGCTTACCGTATACAACAGGCAACAAAATTGCTTCGTAAAGATCTTGCAGATTTACTAACTACTATAATTGTTTGTATTATGTCGATAGTTCGTTGACTGTTGAACTTATTTTTCCGGTCGCAGACGCAGAAAAAAGAACTTTCTTCAAAAAAGAATATTTAATTAATCAGAGAATGCTGTGATTGTATCGCAGATAAATAAAGAATAGAAAATCGCCTGCATTTGCTAAAATGAAAATCATCCTTTCTTTTATTTAAAGAATAAGCTGAATATATTGCTATGCTTTTACTTCTTTTAGCTGTCATTTGAATAATGAAATCTCTGGTAGATAGACATTGTGCTTAACTTAGTCTTTTCGGTATTTATGATTAACCAGTACGAAAACAATTTGCATATTGTTGCACTTATTTATGCATTTTTATTCTCTGTTTTGTTACTTTTAGTGCAACTGTATTTTGGATATTATCTTAAAAATAGAACATTATTGTTTAGTAGTATATACCATGCTTGAAGTTGAATAGTGTCTCTCGAATGACGGAAAGTTATGTAAGAAGTAAAAGGAAGGTGTGTTGTATCCTCATTATTTAAATTAAAAAGTCATTTGCAGACAGAAAGATTCTCTGTATCTTTGCCGTCATGGCAGAAAGAAGTGAATTACATCCAAGAAACAAGCACAATGGGCAGTATGATTTTTCTCTATTGACAGAAAATTGTCCATCATTAAAGAAGTTTGTGCAGCTTAATCCTTATGGAAAACAAACAATAAATTTTTTTAATCCACAGGCGGTGAAAGCTTTAAACAAAGCGTTGCTAGTGACTCATTATGGTATCCGCTATTGGGATATTCCCAAGAACTATTTGTGTCCACCTATCCCTGGACGTGCAGACTATATTCATTATATTGCTGATTTGATTGATCCCAAAGGAGTAAATATGATGGTAAAAGAAGAATGTGACGACCAGCCAAGGAGACAGTGTAGATGTCTGGATATCGGTGTGGGTGCAAACTGTATTTATCCTATTATCGGGCATGTTGAGTATGGATGGACATTTGTGGGATCTGATATTGATCCGCTATCTATAGAAAATGCACGAAAGATAGTGACTTGTAATCCTGTACTAGCGCATAAGATTGATTTGCGACTTCAGAAAGACAACCGGAAGATTTTTGATGGAATCATCGCTCCCGATGAATATTTTGATGTGACGATTTGCAATCCTCCATTCCATAGTTCGAGAGAAGAAGCGGAAGATGGGACATTACGTAAATTAAGTAGTCTGAAAGGGGAAACAGTAAAGAAAGCCAAACTGAATTTCGGTGGAAATGCGAATGAACTTTGGTGTGAGGGTGGAGAATTACGTTTTCTGCTGAATATGATTTCCGAGAGTCAGAAATACCGGGTAAATTGTGGATGGTTTACGAGTTTGGTTTCTAAAGAGAAGAATCTGGATAAACTATATGCTAAACTGAAAGTTGTACACGCATCGGAATATAAGATTATTCGAATGTATCAGGGTACGAAAAGTAGCAGAATATTAGCTTGGCGATTTGGGAAATAGAAAACTTTTTCTGGAATATTATCCGTTGAGGGATTGGCTTTTAGTCAATCCCTTATTTGTGTGTACACTCCTGGAATCAGATAGGTTGTTTTTAAAAAGAAAAATATGGTCTCTAATAAGATTCTAATAGGATTCTAACTATTCTCTAACAGGCCCTCCGAAAGAAGCCGTCTATCTTTGCGTCCGAAAATTCGGTTACTAACTTAACTTATGTTTGATTATGATGATGAAGAGAGAGTTACACATGTTCTTTGTTTGCAGTTTATTGTTTTTTACCGCATGTGGGAATAAGCAGGAATCAGAGCAAAAAAGTGGTTGTCGTATAGAAGGTGATACAGTCTATGTAACAGACCATTTCTTACTTGAAAAAATCAAAGTATCAGAGACAGAATCGGAACCCTATTCCAAGAAAGTGATAACATCCGGTATGGTACGTCCCATTCCTACCCGTTATGCTTACGTTGCTCCTCCATTTGCAGGGAGGGTCACAAAATCTTATGTACGAATCGGACAACCGGTACATCAGGGGACACCTTTATTTGAAATCAGTTCTCCTGACTTTACTTCCGCACAGAAAGAATATTTTCAGGCAGTTTCATCGAGGGAACTAGCGAAAAAAGACTTGAAACGTAAAGAAGACCTGATAAAGAATGGCGTCAGTTCACAGAAGGAACTGGAAGAAGCCCAGAATGCTTTATTGATAGCGGATAAGGAGTTTGAGAATGCTTCAGCCGCATTACGGGTATATCAAGTGGACAATCTTGGGGAAATGATATTAGGGCAGCCGTTGATTGTTCGTTCTCCTATTTCCGGTGTCGTGATCAAGGATAATATCGTTACGGGCCAGTATCTGAAGGATGATACGGAGCCGATAGCTATCGTTGCTGATTTGTCGGAGGTCTGGATTACAGCTCAGGTAAAGGAAAAAGATATCCGGTTTATAAATGAAGGCAGCAGTTTGGATATAGAAATTTCAGCATTACCCGGTACGGTTATTAAAGGTAATGTATATCACGTAGAGGAGGCGGTAGATGAAGAAACCCGTTCCATTCAGGTGCTTTCGGTCTGCGATAATTCGGACGGACATTTGAAATTGGGCATGTATACTACTATGCATTTCCTGAGTGCTCCGGTCGAACAAATTCAAATTCCGGAAAAAGCATTATTACAGGGCGAAAAGGATAGTTATGTATTTGTGCAGATTGCTCCGGCAATTTTTGTACGGACGTCGGTGATGGTGGAGACAACAGAAAACGGAATAGCTGTAATTAGCCAAGGACTGTGTCCCGGAGATAAGATAATCAGTGAGGGAGGATATTATTTAAAATAAGAAATTATGAAGAAGGAATTAATGCTTTCAATTATACAGAAAAGATGGGTAATGCTTTGCTTGTTTGTGGTGATGTGTATCTTTGGATATTACTCATGGAAACAGCTTTCGATAGAGGCTTATCCGGATATTGCAGATGTCACTTCTCAAGTTGTCACTCAGGTGCCCGGGCTTGCTGCGGAAGAGGTGGAGCAACAGATTACTATTCCGTTGGAACGAGCCATTAATGGTCTGCCTGGTATGCACGTCATGCGAAGTAAAAGTACGTTCGGACTGTCGATGATTACCATTGTCTTTAAAGACGGGACAGAAGATTATTGGAGTCGCCAGCGTGTACAGGAAAGGTTGAATGAAGTAGAACTACCCTATGGAGCTACTTCGGGACTTGATCCGCTGACATCCCCTGTGGGAGAAGTGTACCGTTATATCGTGGAAAGTGACCAACATTCATTACGTGAATTAACCGATCTTCAGAACTGGGTAATTATTCCGCGTATCAAAGAAGTGTCGGGAGTAGCCGATGTGACTAATTTCGGCGGTATCACAACTCAGTTTCAGGTTGAAATAGACCCTTCCAAATTGGAACAATATAATTTATCTCTCAAACAGGTTATTGAAGCTATTGAAAATAACAATGCCAATGTAGGGGGGAGTGTGTTGAATCGTGGCGATCTGGGTTATGTGGTCCGGGGAATCGGATTGATCGGGAACTTGGATGACTTGGGGCATATTGTAGTGAGTACCACTTCCGGAGTTCCTGTCTTTCTGAATGACATCGGTTCCTTGAAATATGGAAATCTTGAAAGAAAGGGAGTTTTGGGGTATACAGACCGTACCCGCGACTATTCTGAAAGTCTGGAAGGAATCGTACTTCTTCTGAAACATGAGAATCCGTCTAAAGTATTGGAAGCTGTTCATACGGCGGTTGATGAATTAAATAATGAAACATTGCCGGAAGGAGCAAAGATACACACTTTTCTGGATCGTACCGATTTGGTGGACACTACTTTGAGCACTGTGTCTCATACCTTGTTGATGGGGATGGGTTTGGTAGTTCTGGTGCTTATATTGTTTCTGGGTAACTGGCGTGGCGCATTATTGGTTTCTATAACGATTCCTGTATCGTTACTTATCGCTTTTATTCTTATGCATCTGACGGATATTCCGGCTAATCTTCTGTCGCTTGGCGCTATTGATTTCGGTATTATCGTAGACGGCGCTATTGTTATGCTGGAAACGATCCTCAAGAAACGTGAAGATAATTCAGAACAATACCTTGAAGAAAAAAGCATCGCACAGCGTGCCAAAGAAGTGGGACGTCCTATTCTTTTCTCGACCATCGTTATTATTACGGCATATCTTCCGCTATTTGCCTTTGAACGTGTAGAACGCAAGCTTTTCACCCCAATGGCATTTACGATGAGTTATGCGATGGTTGGAGCACTTTTGGTTGCACTCTTATTGATTCCGGGACTTGCCTATGCCATATATCGTAAACCACGTAAGATATATAAGAATAAATGGCTGGATAAACTAAAAGATGAATATACTTGTATCGTTACTGGAATTTTGGAAACACCCTCAAAGGTCATTATGTCATCAAGCCTGGTCTTGGTAGGAGGCATAGTATTGAGTGCCGTTGTAGGAAAAGACTTTCTTCCGGAGTTGGATGAAGGTTCAATTTGGCTGCAAGTTAATTTGCCACCCGGAATTTCAGTAGAAAAGTCACGGGAGTTGTCCGATACCTTGCGTGCCCGTACAATGAAGTACTCCGAAGTTACCTATATGATGGTACAAGCAGGAAGAAATGATGACGGAACCGACCCGTTCACTCCTTCTCACTTTGAGGTATCTATCGGCATTAAGCCTTATGGGGAATGGCCGAAGGGAAAAACTAAAAAAGATTTGATTAACGAACTGGAGGAAGAATACAAGTCACTTTCAGGTTTTAAAGTCGGTTTCAGTCAGCCTATGATAGATGGGGTGATGGATAAAATAGCCGGGGCCCATAGTGAACTGGTAGTGAAAGTATATGGCGAAGATTTTCGTGAAACACGCCGTATTGCTGAAGAAATAACCCGGGTGTTGGGGACTGTGAAAGGTGCTGTCGATCTGGATATTGATCAGGAACCGCCTTTGCCGCAGTTACAGATTAGTATGAATCGTGATGCCATAGCCCGTTATGGCTTAAATGTATCTGATGTGGCGGATCTGATTGAAGTGGCTATCGGAGGTAAGGCGATTGCACAACTTTATCAGGATGACCGCCAGTATGACATCACTTGTAAGTATAAAGAAGAGGCGCGGAATACTCCGGAGAAAATAGCCGGACTTATGTTGACTTCTTCCACCGGTGCTAAAATTCCTCTTTCCCAGGTAGCTGATGTCAGATTGAGTCTTGGGGAGAGTACGATAACCCGGGAAATGAACAGACGGCATCTGACGGTAAAGCTGAATCTGCGTGGTCGTGATCTGGCGTCTTTTCTGAACGAAGCCCAAGCGACGATCAATGAGAATGTACATTATGACAAGAATAAATATACTGTCAAATGGGGTGGTGCTTTCGAAAATCAGAAGCGGGCTTATACACGTCTCTCCGTCATTATACCACTGACGCTGGTGGGGATGTTTATACTGCTTTATGCCACGTTCGGAAAATTCCGGCAGGCGGGACTGGTATTATCTATTGTCCCTTTAGCACTTTTCGGAGGTATGCTTGCTCTTAATGTGCGTGGTATGACGCTGAATGTATCTTCTGCTGTAGGATTTATAGCGATGTTCGGACTTTCCATACAAAATGGAATTATCATGGTATCGCAGATCAATGGATTACGTATAAAAGGTATGGAACTCCGGAAATCGGTCATAGAAGGAGCGCGTCAACGTTTCCGCCCTATTCTGATGACTTCGGTTACTACGATACTCGGGCTTTTTCCGGCTTCGTTGGCAACAGGAATCGGTAGTGACGTACAGCGTCCGCTGGCAACAGTGATTGTATATGGATTGATGTTTTCAACACTTGTTTCCATGTTTCTGCTTCCGGCTTTCTATTATTTGGTTGAGAACAATGTTTTAAATAAAAAGAAGAACGATGAAAAAGAATATACGTTATAATGTGCTGCTTCTGTTGTTAGTTGTGGAAGTTGCGCTTATTCCGGCTTTTGCTCAAATGGCAGAAGTAAAGCCGGCTCAGTCTATTTCTTTCGAAGAATATCTGAATCGGGTAGGAAAAAATAATCTGAGTTATTTAGCTGAAAAACTCAATGTAAGTATAGCTGATGCAGAAGTGGTTGCCCGGAAAATATTCCCGGACCCTGAATTGGAGTTTGAAGCGGGTAATGAGACTTTTTCTTTGGGAGTTTCTTATTCATTAGAACTGGGAAATAAAAGAGGGGCACGTATTAAGTTGGCACGGACCCAGGCGGAGTTGGAAAGACTTGTTTTGCAACAAGGCTTTCAGGATTTGAGGGCGGAAGCTGCCGATCTTTTTCTAGATGCAATTCTTCAGCGCAACTTGCTTGAAGTACAAAAAAGTTCTTATGAGTATATGTATCAGCTGAGTCAGTCAGATAGTTTGCGTTATGTTTCGGGAGAGATTACCGAGAATGATGTCCGACAGTCAAAACTGGAGGCTCTTACTTTGCTTAATGCTGTTTACAGTCAGGAAGCAGTCTATCATTCTGCTCTGATTCAGTTGAATAAACACATGGGAATGGCTGCTGATACACTTCATGTTCCTTTGGGAAATTGGGAGAAGTTGAGCAGAGACTTTGCCCTGTCTGATCTGGTCGAAGCAGGACTAAATAATCGTATCGACCTGCTTGTCGCTCAAAAGAGCACGGAACTTACTACCGGGGAATATAAACTGACGAAAGCGGAACGAAAACCTAATATCGGAGTTTCGGTTTCTTATGAAAGAGACTGGAAAGGTTTTCTTCCTCCGGCTCGCTCTACTACTGCAGGTGTCTCCATTCCTCTGACATTCTCGAATATTAATAAAGGAGCTGTAAAAGCTGCAAAATTCCGAATTGCCCAGTCGGAAATAATGGAAAGAGACATGGAATTGCAGATACAGGCAGAGATAGCTCAGGCTTGGTTTTATTATGAGGCTGAGAAGAAAAAGGTGGCTCAATATAGAGCCGGGGTACTTGAAGATTCGCAGAAGGTACTCAATGGCATGGTATATAAATACAAACGGGGAGAAACAAGTATTCTCGATGTACTGGTTGCCCAGCGTACTTACAACGAGGTGCAACAGGAGTATCTGGAAACAATGAAAGGGTATGCTGCTTCGTTAGTGGCACTGGAAAAAGCATGCGGTATATGGGATATACGTTTTTGAGCGTTGAATAATCTGACTTTGCTGCTGGAAGAAGTAGCAAAGTCAGATATATACACTTGCCAGTCAGCAGCTTCGTTTTTTGTGCTAAATCATTGTATGATATTCCTCTTGCTTTTTTTTAGGAAGCTTTTTGATCACTTCTTCCACTGAATGGTCAATCAGTTCTTTGATAAGTTTATCATCCAGATCGCTTTCCAGATAGATACTTATCCAATATTTTTTATCGGAGTGATGCCCGAAAAAGATACCGTTATACTTCTCCATTAGCTCTGTAGATTTTTCAGGGTCACATTTCATATTAGCCCAAAATTCCCCATTCTTAGGTCGCAATCCTGTATAGGTAAACATCTTTCCCATCACTTTAAATACTAAGGTATCTTCGTCAAACGGCATACACTCTGTCGCCCCTTTTACAGACAGGCAATATTCTCTCAACTCTTCGATATTCATGATATTATCTCTAATGTATTTTCAAAAGACAAATATACCCATTTAAGTTTATCCGCTGATCTGTTTCCAAAACTTTAATCCGTAGTACTGTGTCATTTTGACGAGACAGGGCAGTGCTTAATTACTTTTGATTATGTATCTTTGCCGTTGCAAGAGCAGATGTCCTTGATTTATATACCGATAAATAGAATATGATGGAAGCGAAGTATATCACCCTGACTAAAGAAAATATAGAAAAAGAACACATTTGCTGTGCTTTCTCCGAAAAGAAATGCAAGGACAGCTATGAGCTGAAAAAAGCATGGCTGAAAAAAGAGTTTGATAATGGTTATATTTTCAGACGGCTTGATGAGCGGGCAAAAGTGTTTATAGAGTACGTCCCTGCCGAAAAGGCGTGGATTCCTGTGACTGCTCCTAATTACTTGATGATAAACTGCTTTTGGGTATCGGGACAATATAAAGGACACGGACATGCTAAAGCACTACTACAATCCGCCATTGATGACGCCAGGGCGCAGGGGAAAGAGGGGTTGGTTACGGTAGTTGGTACATCAAAGTTTCATTTTATGAGCGATGCGAAATGGCTGTTACGGCAAGGATTCGAAACAGTCGAAAAACTTCCTTATGGGTTCAGCCTTCTGGCTCTGAAGATAAATCCGGCGGCTCCCGATCCAGCTTTTAAAGATTGTATATTAAGTGGAGTATGTGCGGATAAAGAAGGAGTAGTGGTTTACTATACACATCGTTGTCCGTTTGCAGAATTTCATGTTCGTAATTCGTTGGTGAATGTCGCTGAAAGTAAAGGTATTCCATTGAAAATAATTAGATTAGAGACGATGGAACAGGCACAGGATGCTCCTACACCAGCCACTATATTCAGTCTTTTCTATAATGGGAAATTCGTCACGACTGACTTAAGTGCATGCATTGACAAGCGGTTTGATAAAGCGTTAGGACTCTAATCTCTTATATTTTAGTATATGTTGTTTTTATTCAGTACTTTCGTGGTGTCTCCATAGGATGTGCGGATTCGGCTGAAAATTAAACTTTTATGGGGTTGTGCAAATGGTGATGAGTCAGTAAATTATAGTTTTACAATCACTAATGTTTCTTATTTCACTTCATTCCAATATATTCAATTCTTGCATTTTATAAAACTATGTTTTATTTTTGGGGAATAAAATTATTGGGATTATAATGAAAGGTATTCACTTGGTTGTTTGTGTTTGTTTGTTTTTATTTGTGTTTAACCAGTTCCTTTTTGCCGACAAAACTATGGAAAGTGATTCACTATATACCTATAAGTATATAAATGGGATCTATATGTCAGAGCCTGAACGTGCTTTAAATTTGTTGGAAGGTGCTGAAAGTAAAAAGACTCTGCCTCTGCGTATTATAAATGAATTACGCAGTAAGGCTTATCGTAATATGTATATGACTAAATTAGCTTTTGTGTATGCAAGGAAGTCATATTTATTAGATTCCATATCTCAGAAAGATCCTAAGCATTTGCTGAAGATGACAGTTGATTTGGCAGAACTGGCTCTGTTGATGAGTGATCATAAAGAGAGTATGAGATACGCTCTTGGTGGTCTTAAATTGGCACAAAAAGAGAAAGATAAAGGAGCGGAGGGTAAGTTGCTGTTTTGTATTGGTGAAAATAAATGGCAATTATCTTTCAAGGAAGAGGCGTATGATTATTTTGACAAAGCTATCAAACAGCTTCAAGGTGCGGAAACCAAATTGGAAATGGCTATGCTTTCATACTTCTATGGGATGAAAATGGATTATCTGCTAAATGATTCCCGGACTGAAGAAGCATTGGAGGTGGGGCTGAAACGTGAAAAACTGCTGAAAAGTATAGCTCGATTACCTGAAAAAAATGAAGCCTTTCTGGATTTGCAATATACTTATTTGTATGCTAAAATGTCATATATTTGCTATCTGGAAGGGGAGTATGAACAGGCTGAAAAATATTACCAGCAGTATTTGTCTACAAAGAATGCATATACCCCTGATGGTCAAACCTATGGAATCCCTTATCTGTTGAAATCGAAACAATATCGGAAAGTAGTAGATCGATGCCAGGATTTTAAGAAGCTTATGCAGCAGCAGCAGGATACTGTTAACTTACAGTATATTAGTATTCTTCAAAAAGAAGTAAAAGCTTATTTAGGACTGAAGGATTTTGAAAAAGTAGCCGCTTTGCGTGAGTCTATTATATCTATTACTGATAGTGTAAATAGTAAGGATAAACAAAATGCAGCTTTGGAATTAGACGCTATTTATAAGGCTACTGAGCAGGAGGAATATATCGCCGAACAGACTTTTCAGCTAAGAGTCAGAAACATATTACTTGCGTTTTTGGGATGCATTACTTTTCTGACATTATTTATGTTATGGCGGATATGGCGGCATAGCACGATAGTCAAGTATAAGAACAAAATGCTGGCGAAGTTTATTAATGAAAAACTGGCTCGGAAAGAAGACGCTGATGAATTATTGATAGAGGAGGAAACTGAAGATCCGGTAGTTGTTCCGTTGGACTTGGAACCAGACGAGGAATCATCAGAGAAAATTGATTTGTCTTTAGATGAAGTTTCCGAAAACCATGATGAAGAAGAGGCTGAGAATAAGAAAATTTTCAAAGACTTGAATCGTATCGTGGTTCAGGATCAATTGTATCTTTCTCCGGAACTGTCAAGAGAGGATCTGGCTCAGATTGTACACTTGAACAATGCGCGCTTTGCCCGGATGATAAAGGAAAATACCGGAACCAATTTCAATGGATATGTTAACGAACTTCGTATTAACTATGCAATTAAATTATTGAAACGGCATCCCAATTATACCATTCGTGCGATAGCCGATGAAGCCGGGTTTAATAGTACGCCTATTTTGTATAGTATGTTTAAGAAAAAAACGGGTATGACTCCCTATGAATTTAAGAAAGCGCAGGAGTCCTTAGGTTGATTTTGGCTTTTTCGTTAAACAAATTTCCGTTTTCCCGGTTTATTCTAACAATAAACTTAAATATAAACGGAAATGGTGCAAGTTAGGATAAAGCGAGTGTACGAAGACTTTTCAGAGACAGATGGATATCGGGTGCTGGTAGATAAGCTATGGCCGCGCGGAATTAAAAAAGAATGGTTGAAGTACGACTACTGGGCAAAAGATATAACGCCTTCCGCTGCATTGCGCAAATGGTTTCATGAGGATATTCCGGGACACTGGAATGACTTTGTTGTGATGTATCAAAAAGAACTGGAAGTCTCTCAGGCTGTTGCCGATTTTCTGACTCTTATCAAACCTCATCCGGTGGTGACTTTGCTTTATGCGTCCAAGGAACCGGTGTACAATCATGCCCGAATCCTTCGTGATTATCTGGAAATACATCTGAAAGAGTGAAATTAAAGTAATTTTTATCTCTTTCCGCTTTCAGTCGTTCACTCAATTTCCTACCTTTGTAATCTAAATCAAAATCGTGTATCCATGAAGTATAAATTATTAGTTCTTGATGTAGACGGAACGCTTCTCAATGATGCAAAAGAAATTAGTAAACGTACGTTAGCTGCCTTGCTGAAGGTTCAGCAGATGGGAGTACGTATCGTGCTGGCATCCGGCAGACCTACTTACGGTCTGATGCCTTTGGCCAAATCCCTTGAACTTGGAAATTATGGTGGTTTTATTCTCTCTTATAATGGTTGTCAGATAATTAATGCGCAAAACGGAGAAATTTTGTTTGAACGGCGGATTAATCCGGAAATGTTGCCTTATCTGGAAAAGAAGGCAAGAAAGAATAATTTCGCACTGTTCACTTATCATGATGATACGATTATTACAGATACTCCGGAGAATGAACATATCCGGAATGAGGCCCGGCTGAATAACCTGAAAGTGATAAAGGAAGAAGAGTTTTCTGCGGCAATCGACTTTGCTCCTTGTAAGTGTATGCTGGTCAGTGATGATGAAGAATCGTTGGTCAGTCTGGAAGGACATTGGAAGAGACGGTTGAACGGTGCTTTGGATGTTTTCCGTTCCGAACCTTATTTTCTGGAAGTAGTACCATGTGCGATTGATAAAGCCAATACACTGGGTGCTTTATTGGAGCAACTGGATGTGAAGCGTGAAGAAGTCATAGCTATCGGTGATGGGGTATGCGATGTAACCATGATTCAACTGGCCGGATTGGGAGTAGCCATGGGGCATTCTCAGGATTCTGTAAAGGTATGTGCGGACTATGTGACTGCTTCCAATGAGGAAGACGGAGTGGCTGTAGCTGTCGAGAAGGCAATTATAGCGGAAGTTCGTGTAGCGGAGATTCCGTTGGATCAGTTGAATGCGCAGGCACGCCATGCGTTGATGGGTAATTTAGGTATTCAATATACATATGCCGATGAAGACCGCGTAGAGGCAACGATGCCTGTAGATCACCGGACCCGTCAGCCTTTCGGCATTTTGCATGGAGGAGCTACACTTGCGTTGGGAGAAACAGTTGCGGGACTTGGCTCGATGATTCTCTGCCAGCCGGATGAAATCGTGGTAGGAATGCAGGTCAGCGGAAATCATATTTCTTCTGCACACGAGGGTGATACGGTACGGGCGGTAGCGACGATCGTACACAAAGGACGTTCTTCCCATGTGTGGAATGTGGACGTTTTTACTTCAACCAATAAACTGGTGTCCTCCATACGAGTAGTCAACAGTGTGATGAAAAAAAGATGACCGACGAAAAAAAGAACTTGACAACTATTGATGCACTCATTCAGCGGAAACAGCCATTTGCTATTTATCGTGTTCCGGGGGAGAGATTTCCTCGTCTGTTGACAGAAGACACCGGAGCCGTCCGCTTGATTTACGATTTGAAAGAACTGAACGGACAAAGGGGATTTGTGATTGCTCCGTTCTGTGTAGAGAAGTCATGTCCGATTGTATTGATACAGTCGGATAAGACAGGGCAGCCACTGCCTGTGGAAACCGATACGGATGAAGAGGAAGAACTAAACTTGCAAACCTATCCGAAGGAATCTTTTTTAACCCTTTGTTCAGAGAAGTATGCGACCTGTTTTCATATATTTATCGAAGCCTTGCGTGATGCTACTTTTGATAAACTGGTGCTTTCCCGAAGTCTTACTATTGGAAAGCATCCGGAGTTTTCTCCTTCAGCCGTTTTTCGTGCTGCCTGTCAACGCTATATTCATTCTTATATTTATCTGTGTTACACTCCTCAGACTGGCATTTGGCTGGGAAGTACTCCTGAAATCATATTGTCGGGCGAAAAAAATGAATGGAACACAGTCGCCTTGGCAGGAACCCAACCTTTGCTGGATGGTAAACTGCCGCAAGAGTGGGATGATAAAAACCGTCAGGAGCAAGATTATGTAGCATCTTATATTCGTCGCCAGCTTCTCTCGTTGGGTATTCATTCTACAGAGAAGGGACCTTATCCGGCTTATGCCGGTGCTTTGTCGCATCTGAAAACCGATTTTCATTTCTCATTGAAAGATAATAGAAATCTGGGCGATCTTCTGAAAGTTCTTCATCCGACTCCTGCCGTATGCGGACTGCCTAAAGAGGAGGCTTATCGGTTTATTCTGGAAAATGAAGGATATGACCGCAAGTACTATTCCGGTTTTATAGGCTGGCTCGATCCGGAAGGACGGACTGATTTATATGTGAATCTGCGCTGCATGCACATTGAAGACGAACAGCTGACACTTTATGCGGGTGGCGGATTGTTATCCTCTTCGGAGTTGAATGATGAATGGCAGGAAACGGAAAAAAAATTGCAGACGATGAGGCGTATTCTTGTGTCTGCCCCCCATAATGATTAATCACTAACAAGCTAATCACTATCAATATGTATTCGGATAAGAAAAATATACTTCAACTAGTTGCACTGCTTGAGGCGCATGGAATTACGAAAGTAGTGTTGTGCCCCGGTAGCCGTAATGCACCTCTTGTGCATACATTGTCTACTCATCCGGGTTTTACTTGTTATGCTATGACGGATGAACGGAGTGCCGGTTATTTTGCAATGGGTCTTGCACTGCATGGCGGGCATCCTGCTGCCATTTGTTGTACTTCCGGTACGGCGTTGCTCAATCTTCATCCTGCTGTGGCAGAAGCGTACTATCAGAATATTCCTCTAGTCGTTATCTCTGCCGATCGTCCTGCTGCCTGGATCGGACAGATGGCCGGACAGACTTTGCCACAACCCGGTGTTTTTCAGACATTGGTCAAGAAGTCGGTAAACCTGCCGGAGATTCAGACAGAAGAAGATGAATGGTACTGCAACCGCCTGGTAAATGAAGCTCTGCTGGAGACGAACCATCATGGAAAAGGTCCGGTACATATTAATATTCCTATTTCCGAACCCTTATTCCAGTTTACGGTGGAATCGCTGCCCGAAGTACGAGTTATCACGCGCTATCAGGGGTTGAATGTATACGACCGGGATTATAATGATCTGATCGAACGGCTGAACAGGTATCAGAAGCGGATGATGATTGTCGGTCAGATGAATCTGATTTACTTGTTTGAGAAGCGGCATACCAAATTATTGTATAAACACTTCGCCTGGCTGACGGAGCACATTGGTAATCAGACAGTGCCCGGTATTCCGGTAAAGAATTTCGATGCGGCGCTTTATGCAATGCCCGAAGAGAAGATCGATCAGATGACTCCCGAGTTGCTGATTACCTATGGTGGACATGTCGTTTCCAAGCGATTGAAAAAATATCTTCGCCGACATCCGCCTAAAGAACACTGGCATGTATCTGCTGATGGAGAAGTGATTGATCTTTATGGTTCTCTGACTACCGTTATCGAAATGGACCCATTTGAGTTTCTGGAGAAAATAGCTCCTTTGCTCGATAACCGTGTGCCGGAATATCCTCGTGTATGGGAGAATTATTGTAAGACCATTCCCGAACCGGAATTCGGATATTCCGAGATGTCGGCTATCGGTGCATTGATAAAAGCATTGCCGGAATCCTGTGCATTACATCTGGCAAACAGTTCTGTGATCCGTTATGCCCAGTTGTATTCGCTGCCTTCTACGATTGAAGTGTGCTGCAATCGGGGTACCAGCGGTATCGAAGGATCATTGTCTACGGCAATAGGATATGCCGCAGGTTCGGATAAACTGAATTTTATAGCTATAGGCGATCTTAGCTTCTTCTATGATATGAATGCTTTGTGGAACATCAATGTCCGTCCCAATTTACGTATTCTTCTGTTGAATAACGGAGGGGGGGAGATATTCCATACATTACCCGGACTGGATATGTCGGGTACTTCGCATAAGTACATCACAGCTGTTCATAAAACATCAGCCAAAGGATGGGCAGAAGAACGCGGATTCCTTTACCAACGGGTAGAGAACGATGAACAACTCGCCGAAGCGATGAAGACCTTCGCACAACCGGAGGCCTTGGAACAACCGGTTCTGATGGAAGTATTCACCAATAAGAACAAAGATGCGCGTATTTTGAAAGATTATTATCATCAACTAAAACAAAAATAGATTATGTCTACACCAAGAAAATGGACTACCATTAGAGAATACGAGGATATTCTTTTTGATTACTATAATGGGATTGCACGTATCACTATCAACCGTGAACGTTATCGGAACGCTTTCACTCCGACCACAACTGCTGAAATGAGCGACGCACTGCGTATCTGTCGGGAAGAAGCGGACATTGATGTGATTGTAATTACCGGAGCCGGAGATAAAGCATTTTGTTCGGGAGGCGACCAGAATGTGAAAGGACGTGGCGGATATATCGGGAAAGACGGTGTGCCTCGTTTGAGCGTATTGGATGTACAAAAGCAAATTCGTAGTATTCCGAAACCTGTGATTGCTGCCGTGAACGGCTTTGCCATTGGTGGCGGACATGTGCTCCATGTAGTATGTGATTTATCCATTGCTTCGGAAAATGCCATTTTCGGTCAGACAGGTCCTCGCGTGGGTAGCTTTGATGCCGGATTCGGTGCATCTTATCTGGCACGCGTGGTAGGGCAGAAGAAAGCACGTGAAATTTGGTTCCTTTGCCGGAAGTATAATGCACAGGAAGCATTGGATATGGGATTGGTGAATAAGGTAGTACCTTTGGAACAACTGGAAGATGAATACGTGCAGTGGGCGGAAGAAATGATGTTGCTTAGTCCGTTGGCTTTGCGCATGATTAAAGCGGGATTGAATGCCGAACTGGATGGTCAGGCAGGTATTCAGGAGTTGGCAGGTGACGCAACATTACTTTATTACCTGACGGATGAAGCACAGGAAGGCAAGAATGCGTTCTTGGAGAAACGTAAACCGAACTTCAAACAATATCCGAAATTCCCTTAAAAATGATAGGCTAATGAAAGACTGATTGTGCAGTAATTAACAGATTGAAAAGATATTCATTATGGATTGTAAGATAGATATTATTCCCCGGTTGCTTCATTTCAGGCAACCGGCAGGAACTTCCAGAGGCATATATACGACACGTAAAGTCTGGTATCTTCATCTGACGTCTCCTGATTTTCCGGGTAGGGTAGGGATAGGAGAGTGCGCGCCTTTGCCCGCATTGAGTTGTGACGACCTTCCCGATTATGAAGTTATCCTGGCTAAAGCCTGTCGTCGGTTGGAAGAACGGCAGGGAAGGCTGGATGTAGACTCTTTGTGTGATTATCCCTCTATCCTGTTTGGTTTGGAAACGGCTATCCGGCACTTCTTTGCAGGAAGTTGGGCATTATGCGATACGGCTTTCTCACGTGGTGAGGCAGGGATTCCGATAAACGGGCTTATCTGGATGGGAGACTTTGATAAAATGCTTTCCCAGATAGAGAAGAAAATGGAGGCCGGATTCCGTTGTATCAAACTAAAGATCGGTGCTATCAACTTTGAAGAAGAATTGGCATTGCTTCGTCATATCCGTACCCGCTTTTCCTCTAAAGAAATCGAACTGCGTGTCGATGCCAACGGTGCTTTCTCTCCGGTGGATGCAATGGAAAAGCTGAAACGCCTGTCCGAACTTGACTTACATTCTATCGAACAACCTATCCGTGCCGGGCAATGGGAAGAAATGGCACGCCTCACTTCCGAATCTCCCTTACCGATTGCTTTGGACGAGGAACTCATAGGATGCAATACACTGGAAGGAAAACAAAAACTGCTTTCAGCAATTCGTCCGCAATACATTATCCTCAAACCTTCCCTTCATGGAGGAGTATGCGGAGGAAACGAATGGATATCCGAGGCGGAGAAACGGCAGATTGGCTGGTGGATTACTTCCGCTCTGGAGTCGAATATCGGGCTGAACGCTATCGCCCAGTGGTGTGCTACGTTTGATAATCCGTTACCGCAGGGCTTGGGAACAGGATTGCTTTTTACGGATAATGTAGAAATGCCTCTTGAAATAAGAAAAGATTGCCTGTGGTTTTGTAATGATGCTATTTAATAATATCCGATGATATTCGACCGACAACAACAACATTTGCTATTGGAAGGAAAAGAATATACTCCTGAAGATATAGCCCGGTTTATAGCAGAAGGAGCAGAAAATACTCCTTCTGCTTTATGGGATTTATACCTTTTCCTGAATGAGTGGTTTAATGATTCTCCGGTCATAACAGTTCATACTTCCGGTTCCACAGGTACGCCCAAAGAACTGATTGTACGTAAAGACCAAATGATGCAAAGTGCACGCTTGACTTGTGAATTTCTGAACTTAAAGCAAGGAGAATCGGCATTGTTATGTATGAATCTCCGGTATATCGGCGCGATGATGTTGGTGGTGCGTGCTTTGGTTGCGGGACTGGATCTCATTGTGCGTCCCGCTTCCGGTCATCCGCTGTCGGATGTGAAACAGCCTTTGAGATTTGCAGCAATGGTTCCCTTGCAAGTTTATAATACCCTTCGGACT
>ENA-ORTF01000566-ORTF01000566.1-human-gut-metagenome-genome-assembly--contig:-NODE-566-length-48128-cov-13.407796_pt1 | contig 48128 bp, 39 predicted proteins | sample MGYA00241908_ERZ509180 | MGnify/ENA primary metagenome ERZ509180 (study PRJEB26280, sample SAMEA2338814) | human gut metagenome | biome: human gut; feature: human-associated habitat; material: faeces... | reverse complement strand
CGTCGCGGCAGCGGAATTCCCGCACACGGAACGCGGGAGAGAGCTGCTTTGCACCATCATTCTTCAAACTGTACTGCTTGATTGCCATATGTATCACGTCCTTTCATAGGATCAAGCCACGGGCTTATTTTTCCAATTCTGCCTTGATGGCTTCCAGATCGTCCGTGGTCAGGGACGGGTAGTCGGCGGCGATGTCTTCAAAGACTTCACCGGCGGCAATGCGGATTTTGAAAGCGCGGGTCATAATGCGAAGTTTGAGTGCGTTCAGGGTTTTCATAAAAATCAGCCTCCAATAAAATCAGCCATCATCAAAATAATATCGTCGTTTGCGGTTTCCAGCGCGTCCACGCGCTCCGGCAGCTTCTCCCGGGCTTCAGCCTTTTTGCGTTCTTCTTCCTGCGCAGCCAGCTCTTCGGCGGTGTAGCGGATGTATCTCTGCACCGGCACCTGTTCGGTCCATGCGGCCTGCGCAGGCACGCCCGGCACGTCGATGACCTTCTGCACATCCTTGCCGCCGTTCGGATACTCGGTCACGGTCTCCCAGTGCCACTGCTCCTCCACGCCCTCTACGGCGGGGTGGGTGATCTCTTCGGTGCTGGTGGTCAGGTAGCCAAGGGTCAGGTCGGGGTTTTCCACGACCGCGCCGGTCTCGTCAAGGATCTTCATTGTGTCACCTCCATGGGGGTCACATATTTGCCGATTCGCGAGTAAGATACTTTTCCGTCAGGACTTTCAGCCGACAGCATCCACTGTCCGCCGGTCTTGCCGGAGTCACTGCGGTTTACTTTTACGCATCCATTTTCGTCCAGCTGCATCGGGGGCACAAAGCTACCGTCGCTGCGCCGCAGGTGGAGTCTGATTTTGCAGGTTTTCCACTCTTCCGGGATGGCAAAGTGCAGACTGGTCGGGTGACCCTCACTGCCAAACTGCAATGTTGCCACAGTGTCAAATGTCACAGGGATCATCGCTCAAAACCTCCTTTCTCAGGCCACGCGCCGCCAGATGTGCACATAGTAGGCGGCAGGCTGCACGGTGGCGCTGCGGCCGTAGATGGCATTAGACTTGGACGCATCCAGACTGAACTTATATACATCAGAAAAGGAATTGTATTCGCCCGTAGATGCGATCACGTTGCCGGCAGTGAATGCGCCGGATACCTTATGTTCACCCTTTTTTACATCCGCGACAAAAGAGCCTGTGATGTTCGGCAGTCCGGCCTCCACGGTGGTGCCCGCTGCGTGGCCGCTGCCAGCACCCATCAGTACCCGGTTCTGCGCAATCTCCTGCCATGTACCGCCGAACAGTGCGGCAGGGCTTGTACGTGCGGTGCTCTGGTAGATGCTGCCCACGGGGTAAGGGTCCGGGGCAGTACCGCCCGCCAGATGCAGCGTGCCGTCTGCATCTGCCGTGAAGTCGTCACTCAGCTTGACACCGCCCAGCGTGGTGGTGGTGGCGGCGGGGAGGGTGTAGTGCACGGTGTCGCCGCTGCCAAAGGTCAGCACCAGTTCTCCGTTTTGCAGCTCTGCACTCTTCAGGTAGTCACCGCTTTCCTTTTCCACCGCACCCACGTCGTCCGCAGTCAACGGGGTATTCTTTCCGGTGCCGCCATGTGCTGCGGGCAGGATGCCGGTCATGTTTTCCAGTGTCGTGGTGTCCTTGGTCTGCATGGTCTTCGTGCTTCCGTCGCCGAAGGTCAGCGTCAGGGTGCGGTCTGTCAGCGAAATGCTCTTCACGTAGCCCGCGCTGTTCGCTCCCACCGCACCAAGATCCTCCGCCGTCAGGGTCACAACGCCGCCCTTGCCGTTCACCTTTACCACCGCGCCATCTTCGGGCGGCGCAAAATTCTCGGCACGATCTGCAGCCCGCTGCGCCCGCTCCGCATCGCCTTGGGCGCTGCCCGCCGCTTCCTGTGCCATTTTTGCCGCCCTTGCCACGTTCGCTCCGGCTGTCGCTGCAGTGTCTGCGTCCCGCTTTGCTGCTGCGGCCGCGTTCCGTGCTTCCTTTGCGCTTTCCTGTGCCCCGGTCGCATATCCCAGCACCCGCGCCACAAAAAGCTCGTACTGCGTCGGGCTGATCTCTGCATCGCCGTCTGTGTTCAGTGTTTCATAGCAGTCATACCGGGCCGGTCGGGTCAGCGCCCGGTATCCGTCCTCACCCAGAGCCAGCAGCATCCAGCTGCCGCAGGGGCTGGCGGTAAATTCCTTGCCCACCGCTGCGCTGTGCTCCTCGTCCAGCAGGATCGGTGTCGGCAGTGTGCCGTCCTGCCGCTGGATGTGCAGCGTCACGGCACATCCGGCCCACTCCTGCGGTAGCTCAAACTCCAGCCTTTCCACATTGGCGCTGCTCTGCCCGCCCAGATGCAGTACCCGCATCTCCGGGCCAAACTCCACACCGCCAAAGTTTTTCCGAATAATTTTTACCCGCATCCCGCTGCCTCCTTCCGTCCTTCTCAGCCTATCACACAAACGTCCGTAATAACACTGCGGACTTTTTTCAAACTTTTCCATTTCAAAAGAACCACATATACAAATCCCACGGCGTGAAATTCATCGCGCCGGGGGATTTTTCTTTTCTTACCTCACTGCCGCATACGGGTCCGGTTCCGGTCCTTCCTCTGCTTTCTTTTCTGCCTCCTTCACCCACTGGGCAAAGTTTTTCTCCGTGTACAGCTCTTTGCCGTCCGCGTCCTTGAGCGCCAACAGCATTTCTTCCATCTGCTGCCGGTCTGCATCACTGCCCGCAAGGTATTCCGGCTTTGCCGTCTCGGTGATCTTGCTTTTAAGTGTCGTCGCGCTCTTGCCCGCCTTCGCCAGCCTGTCATATTCTTCCTGCACAGCACCTGCGTCCCAACTGTCCACAGCTTCCACAAGGTCATCTGTCGCGCTGGCGTTGTCGCCCTTCAGCTGCGTTTCGGCCAGCTGGTTCACCGCGCCGGTCACGCAGTCCACCACATCCCCGCGCTTTCCCTTCGGCAGGCCCAGCACTTCGCTCAGCTGTTCGATCATCTCGTTTTCCAGCTCGTACCGCTTCTGGTCGTTTCCTGCATTCTGCTCTTCAGCAGCCTGCCGCACCCGCACGTCGTACTTTACAAGGCGGCTCTTCAGCTGGCTGTACATTTTGTTTTCCGCAATGGTTCCCGCTTCCGCCATAGCGTTCAGCTTCTCCACTGCGGCCTTTGCTTCGTCGCTGTCGCCGCCGGCATAGGCGTTGTACAGCCGGTCATACTGGCCGGTGGCGCTTTGCGGCACAGAATTAAAGCTGAACTGTCCTCCGTGCGCAAGATTTTCAAGGTCACCATAGTAGCCCTTTACCGCTTCTACGATCTTCCGTCCATTGCCATAGGGTACACCCGCCACTTCAAAGCTGTCCTCCAGCAGCGTCATGCTGCGCTGCATCAGCTTGTTGTGGTGCTTTTGCAGCTGTTCTTCGTCCATTTCACTGGTGTCTTTCCGGAACTCCGCAAAAAACTTCTGCACATCTCCGGCCAGATCATTCACCACGCTGATGCTTGCTGCACTCAGCACGTCGTAATCCTTACCGTTCACAGCATTGTCGATCAGACTGTATAACTCACTTCCGTACAAAAAGTTTCCCGCAAAACTTTCTGTGTACAGGCTTGCAAACCGTTTCCACATGCTCTTCACGGTCACATCGCCGTTTTCGTCCTGCTCCCGGTCCCACCGGTGCAAAAGGAAATCTGCGCCGATCTTCATGATCGCAAATACCGCCGTCTGTGCCGCCTGGCTCACAACAGCCCGGTTTCGCTGTGTTTTCGCCCTCTGCAATTCTGCTTTGTTTTCATCGCTCTGGTTCTGCCGGTAGCGTTCCGCCTGTGCCTTGTAATCGCCAATGGCATCCGCCAGAATGCCGTAGTTCTGGAAACGTTGGGTGGTGAACATGGTCAGCTGCTTCAGCAGTTCGTTAGGGTTGCGCTGAATGCCCGCCCGCTGCATCACGGTGTAGTTGGGCTGTGTCTGCTCGATCACCTTCTGATAGGTGCGGTTCACCGCTTCCCAATAGGCCGGGCTGCCTGTCACCTCCGCGCCTTCAAACTCGGCCGTGTGGTGCTGCACGTATCGCTTGCTGCCTTCCCACAGGGCTGCTACCGTCACTTCGTCCATCCCGTTGATCCAGCCGGTCAGCCAGTTCGGCAGCTTGTCCATGCCCTTTTCCGCCAATGTTTCCTGCTTTCCAATGCTGGCAAGCTCGCCGTTCTGGCTGCCGCGCTTGCGCCAGTCCAGCAGCACGTCTCCGTGTTCTTTGATCTCCGTTTCCAGCGCTGTCCGCGCTTTGGGCGAAAGGTTTTTCACAAAGGGTACCACTGCCGCCATGGTGTCGCCGCCCAGTACGGCCGCTGCTGTGGGCAGGCTTGCCGCCTGCGCAATGGCAACGCCCGGGTTCAGCGTCAGCACTGCGCCTGCATAGTTCCCGCGCAGGTTTCCCAGTACTTTGTTAAAGGTGCTGGGCCGCTTGCGCTGGGTAGTCTGCAGGTCGGTCAGCAGGTCATCGATGTAGCTCACCGCATCCTTGCCCCACTGTTCCTTGATGATGCCGTTCTTCAGGTTTGCAAGCCCTTCCCGCGTCTCCACGCCGCTGTTCAGGATCTTCTGCACGTCCCGGATGGGCGCGGCCAGGCCCGCATACGCCGCCGTGTCCCGCAGGCTGCGCTGCACCACATTTGCGCATTCTTCCAGCAAAATGGGCTGTCCGCTCTTCACGCGGTTCTTCAGGAAACCGCGTCCCTCAATGGTCGCGTCCAGATTCAGGCCGTCGATCTGGGTCGCCAGCACCGATTTATCCACCGCAATGGGATAGTAGTTTTTCACGGTTGCCCGCTGGTAGCCCACCAGCTGCAGGCTCGTCTCGTTGATGAGCTTCGTGGTGTAGTTGTCGAAGAACTCCTTCATGTCCGCGCACCATGCCCGGTCATAGTCAGTCATGGCCGCTTCCACCGTCTGCAGGATGCTATCCGCTGTCGGGGTCCCGTCCGCATCCGTCAGCATTCCCAGATGTACGGTCTGTCCCTTCTGGTAAGCCTGCTCAATGTCACCTTTGTTGTACAGCTTTGCATCCGGAATCACAAGTCCGCCGTTCATCAGGTGGTTCAGGCTGTCGGTGTTGTGCAGGTGCATGTACAAACTGCACAGCTGTGCATGGGTCAGTTCGGCTTTCTTTCCCTTCACATCGGTCAGGCCCACGTCCACAAGGTCTGCGCCCGGGCCTGCAAAGTTCTGCATTTCCTTCACGTGTTCTTTTCCGGTCACGTTGGCAAACAGCTTTTCGCCTTCCACGGTGATCTTCGTCTGCCGGTACTGGCCGTCGTTCAGCATTTGGGCCATCTTTTCCATCTGGCCGTTCTTCGCGTAGCCGCCCAGCATACGGAACACCCGCTCCGCGCCCAGCATATCCAACTGATACTTTGTCAGCAGATTGTGCACGCCGTCCAGCTTTCCGCCGGGGTGGTTTCCCTTGCTGGCATTCACCTCGCTGGCTGCGCCTTCTGCGATCGCGCTCACTTCTTCAGCCTTTGCAAGACTCACCGTCTTGTTTGCATTGCGGATCACATGCAGCGTCGAGCTGGTAATAGCCTTCAGCATCCGCATCTGATCCACCGTCATGGGCAGATAGGTGCGGTTCTCCGTCTCCTTGATGCGTTTGCGCAGCCGTTCCTGCAGTGCCCATGCTTTCTCGCTGTCCGGTAAAACTTCTGTCTCGGCCAGCTGCTCGTGCAGTTTGGTCAGCTTTGTGTCCTTTGTCGTCTGCAGGTCGTCCCGCAGCGTCTGGATCAGGGTATCCACGCCGGTCTGCTTCCATTCTTCGGTCATGGCGTTGGGGCTGTTCTCGCTGCCCGCACTCTGCCGGATCCGGTCCTGCAGCCTCGTCAGCTGGTTCACGGCCCGTTCGTTCAGAATGGTCATGTCCGCCAGCTTTGCCACTTGTGCTGCCGCATCGATCAGCCCCGGCTGTACATACTTGTCCTTGCTGGGCCGCAGCAGCATCTGGTTCAGCTGTGCCGCGTTCTGCCGGATGCTGCGTTTCAGCTCATCCATCTTCCGTGCATCCCGCGCCCGCTGCACTCGCTTTTCCGCTACTGCCTTCGCAACGGCAATATCTTCGTCCCGCTGCTGTCGGGCTGTTTCAATGGCAAGGGCATTCCGCTGCGCCTGTTTCTGCTCCCATGCGGCCCGCTTACGTTCGTTATCCGCCTCCCATTCCATGATCTCATTTTCCTGCACGATCAGGCTGTATTCTGCCTTGTCCGCGCGCCGCTGCTCTTCCCGTAGCCGCATACTCAGATCTGCATTTTCCTCCCGCAGTTCTCCCATGCGTTCCCGATACCACAGTTTTGCTTCATCCAGCATTTCCTGCCGCTCGGCCTTCAGGCGTTTCACTTCCTGCTTCATTTCCCGCTCATAGCTTTCCCGCAGCACTGTCAGCTTTTCGTTCAGGTTGCCCACATTGGAAACATCCACACCAAAGGTTTCAAGGTTCTGGTCCAGCAGCTTTTCCGCTCTTGCGTTCTGCCGCTGCAGTTCGGTCATCTGCTGTGCTTCGGCGTTCTGGTTTGCAGTGCGCCGGTTTTCCTGCATTCTGCGGCCAAACTCCCGCTGCTGTGCTTTCTGTACGCCGCGCAGTTCCTTTGCCACCTCTGCAGCACGTTCTTTGCTGCCTGCTGCGGCTCTTGCCACATCCATATTGTGTCGCTGGATGCCCTCAAAGATAGCCTGCGCGTCAGTCATCTCCGGTGTCGCCATAATGTCACCGATGATCCTGCCCGCCAGTTCGATCTTTGCATCCTCATACTCTGCATCGTCTGCAAACCGGCTCATCGTCGCAGGCTTGATGGCATCGTGTAGGTTCATCAGCACATTCAGCCACTCGGTGCTTTCCATGCTCATTGCACCGTCCACACCCGCCTGCTGCGCTGCAGCTTTCCACAATGCCTTTGCACCGTCGCTGGTGCCGTCCACAGCGCGGTTGTCGTTGATCACGCTTTCGTACTGCTGTGCCGGGTTGCCGTCCCGCACGCTTTCAGCCTGCCGCAAGGTCACGCCGTGCCTGCGCGCTTCGGCCACTGCTTCACTCCAGCTGCCGTATGCTTTCACCAGTTCTGCCTTTGCCTGTCCGCTTCTGTTCACGGTATATTCCAGCTTGTGCAGTTCCGGGTATTCGTCCCACAGCTCACTGTTGCGGTAAACTGCCCCGTCCAGAATTTCTCCCGCCAGCGTTTCGGCCAGCGCATTGGCTTTTTCCATGTCCGCACCGTCGGCTTTCAGGTAGTCCACCAGTACCTCGGTCTCCCTCGCAAGCTTGGCCCGGTCCGCCTTACTGCCGTTCGCCTTTGCCCAGCGGCTGGCCAGTCCTTCAATGGCCGTCCGGCTCACCTTCACACCCCGTGTCAGCCCAAAGAACTGGCTCAGGGTGTCCAGTGCTGCAGCCTTATCCGCAATGGTGCGGCTTGCCATCTGCTGGTCGTTCCGCTTCGCGTCACGGCTGGCCTGCTCTGCCAGCTGGAAGCGCACATTCGGCACCTCATTCAGCAATTTCGTACGCTCTGCGTCGTTTCCGGCTTTGTACAGCTCCACCGGCACGCCCGCGTCCTTCAGCTGCGCGATCAGGCTTTTGCTCGCATTGTCCGGCAAAATTGCCGCCCGCACCTCGTCAAAGCGAACCGCCCGCTGTGGCTTTGCTTCAAAGTACCCTGTCGGGATTTGTGCCACGTCGTTGTACAGGTTCAGGATCACCTGCGCCGTATCCTTGCTGATGCTGTAACCCTCTTTTGCAAAGGCTTTTGCAATGGTCGTACTGGTTCGCTTGCCCTGCGCCGCCCGCAAAAGAACATCGCCAATGATCTCCCGTTCCTCGTAGCTGCTGCTTGTATGTGGTGTAGTCTCCCGCCGCAGCCGGGCCACAACGTCTTCAATTTGGCTGTCCGCTTTTTCCAGCAGCGTTTTGTATTCCTCCTTCGGTATCTGCTGCAGCCGGTCTTTGTCCGCCCGCACATCTTCCAGTGTTTCATATTCTGCCGTTGCTGTGCTCATCAGGGTGTTGGCCGAAAGCCCCCATGCGCCTTTTCCGCGTGCATCCTCCTGATTCATGGCGTTCACAAGGTTTTCCAGTGTGTAGGGGTTGTGCAGTTGAGCGAAACTGCGCCGGTTTCCGTTACGGGTAAAAAGTTCCTTACCATTGTAAATGCCTTTCTTTCCCAGAATTTTTTCTATCTTGGGCAGCAGCCATTTTTCCACGTCTGCATCTGGCGCTTTTTCCTGCAGGGTCTGCCGCATGGCATCCGTGTCCTGCACCATTTTTCCGCCCGTATCTTCCGTCGTTGCATACTCATAGGCATTTTCCAGCCGGACACGCAACATTGGTGCTATCAGCTTTGCTGCCTTCTTTTCGGCCTTTTCCGCATCCCAGCCCAGTTCCTGCATGGCCCAGTTCTTTTCTGCGCTCCGCACTTCTTCCAGCACCGCATTGGCCATGTCATGGTTTCCATTCGCCCTGTCCGTCTCGATGATCTCCCGCAGGTTCTCCTTACCGCCAACAGCTTCCATCACCTTCTCGTATCGGCTGATCTGCGATTCCGTGAACCTCTGCTCCTGTTTCATCACAACATCCACGTTTTCGCCCCGGTCCGCCAGATACGCCGCCTTTGCAGCATCGTTATGGGCAAGCTGTTCAGCCAGCTGTTGCGGGCTTTTGTCAGAGGCTTCCATGTCCAGTGTTCCGCTCAGCACGTTTCCCCGAGCAAATTCCCCCTCTGCGGTCTGTCGGCTCAGCTGCGCAAGATAGGTGTTCAGCTCTCTTGCCTTATCCGCTTTCACCTCATATTCCACGTTCGGCCTTGTCGGTGTCCATGCGTCCGAGCCGTAAATACGGTTTGCGCTGTTGGCCATAGGGTCAATGGTGTCGCTGCCGAACACCAGCGAGATCGGTCCGTACTTTGTGTGGCCTTCCTGCGCTTTCACCACCGCAATGGACGGCGACGGCATACCGCCCAGTTCCAGTGCTTCCCGCAAGTTCTGTTCGGTCAGGTTGTGCACAGCTACAAGGTCTTTCTGGGTGTCCACCTCCACCGGTGCTGCCAGCTGCAGGCGGATATTTTTCTTCAACGTCCCGTCATTTCCCTTGTTTTCGGCGGTTTCCTGTGCTATACTTGTATCAGCAGGAAAGCTCGGGCGTTCACCGCCCTCCTCGGTTTTGAGTACCGTGTCAGCGCTTTCCTGCTTTTGTTTTATGTGTCCGGTATTGTCCAGCACCAGCAAACTGCCATCCGACCCGCAAACTTCGTGAACATAGAATTTGTTTCCCTGTTTCGTGCTGCGGTACTCATTTACAATTACCGCTTCGTAGATCCTTGTGCCATCTACCATAACTGGTGCCACAAAGGTATATGTGTTATATTCCCGACCTTTCCAGTTCTCCGCAAAACCAACTTGTTCACCGTATCGGATAACATCTGGTATAGCCGCAGCAGCGATCTGTTTTACCGGGCCATTCCCATGCTGCACGGTCGCCTTTGCGCCTTTACGGGTCAGTTCTACGGTACCAAATCCAGCACGTTCTACCTTGCTACCAACCGATTCAAAGAATCTCACAATGTTTTCGGCATTTTCTTTGTTGGTCGCTCCGTACGCGATCTCCTTTCCGGTAATTTCAGCCGCAGGATGCATCTGTTCTAATTGGTCAAGGTTGTGGTTCAGTTGTTCTTCCAGCGTTTCTTCGCCTTCCTGCAACTTGAATCGCGCCCCTTCCGCCGCGCCCTTGTTCTCAAGGGCTGCGGCGTTTTCTTTTGCGGCGCGCAGGCTGTCCATAGCCCTCTCCGCATGGGCAAAGTATTCGTCCTGCAGCACCCGCTTTTCTGCCACCGCAAGGCGCTGTGCTTTCAGAGCGGCCTTGTTCTCCGGGTCTCTTGCCAGCACTTCCTTTGCGCGGCTCACGATGTCGCTCAAAAGCTCCTTCACCTTGGTCATCACCTTGTGGATGCTGCCTGCCTTGCCTGCGTTCTTTTCAGCCTGCCCGCGCTGGAACCCCACCCAGCGCTTAAAGCTCGCTTCATCGCTGAAGATGCCGCGCCATGCGTCCGCCACAAGTTCTTCTGCGGCTTCCTCGTAGCTCAGCCCCTGCTGTGCATAGTCGGAAAGCTTCCCCCGGATCATCTCGTCAATGCCTTCAAAGCCCTCGCTCTTTGCCAGAAATTCCAGTGCATGCTGCTGCAGCGCCTGTGCGCCTTCCGCATCCAGCGAGTTGTACCAGTGGTAGTCCTCGTGCAGGATCGTGCCGAACACGTCCTCTGCCCGGTCGCTGAAGAAAATGCGCGCCGTCTCGGTGTCCACATAAGCCCTCACCCGGTCGCTGCCCTGCAGTACCGTTTTCAGCACCGCATCGGTGTTCGTGGCCTTCGCATTCAGTTCGATCAGTTGCGTGCCCACCTCGTTTGCCGTGCGCATCGTTCCCTTATACAGCACCCGGCCGCTGCCGCTGGTGCTTTCCGCCGTCAGCCTTCCGCCAAGGCTTGCGCGCTGCATCTTTCCAGCTTCCAGTTCTCCGTGTCCCTGCAGCCATGCCAGCTGCAGCGCTTCCCGTCCGCCGTCCTGTGCCAGCACGTAATCGGTGTTCACAGCAAGGCCGCTCATGCCCTGCGCCAGCTCCATGGCCTTGTCAAAAGTGGTCACATCTTCCATCTGCCCCAGCCGGTACAGGCTGCTGGCCGCAGCCGCATACCGCCCGGCATCTCCAATTTCTGCCGGCATGTTCCTGCTGATGGTCGCACTTGCCCCATCCGATACCTGCCATCGGGTCAGCTCCTGCTGCACCTCTCGCTGCTTTGTGGTCAGGCTCTGCTGTTCAAGGCCGTAAGTTTCCCGCATCCCGCCAGACTGTTCCGCCGGGCTGCTTTCCACCCTTTTCCCTGTGTTCTCCACGGCAGCTCCGCTCCGGCCCAGCTCACTTTCCGTCTGTGCCTGCTGCGCAGATCTGTCAGCTTCCATTTTTTCTACAATTGCGGCCGTATTTTGTGCTTCAACTGTCGCATTTTCGGTAGCTGCGGCCGGAGCCTGTGCTGCCCGCTGCTGTGTTGTCATTTCCCGCAATACCTGCCGGGTCTTTGCTGCCGTTTCCGGCAGCTCAACACCGTATTCTTCCGCAAAGGCAGCACGGTTCGCTTCATTGGCCGCATTCGTTGTAAATAGGTTGATGGTCTTGCTCGTAAGCTGCCCATCCTGCACAGCTGCGGCAAGCTGCTGCACAGCCGGGTTTTCGCTCTGTACCATCGGCGCAGTATCCTGCATGGTCGTAAATCCGCTTGTCGTCCCCGTCACTTCCGGATGCACCGTTTCCTGTGTAGCAGCCGCAGGTTGTCGGGTGCCTGCCGCAGCTTCTTCCGGTGTCTGCTGCATCGCCGTTCCCGGCTCCTGTGCCCGCACTTCGTCCTGCAATGCCTGCCGTGCCCGTTCCACCTGTCCTTCGTAGTATGCCCGCTTCACATTACCCACAATGCTGGCATCGCCGCCGTTCGCCTTTGCAAGCCCTGTGCCCACAGCACCGCCCAAGGCACCGGATGCACCGCCCGTCAGGCCGCTTTCCAGCGCCGTTAAAAAGGTGTCGCTTTTAAATAGGTCTGCCGCCGCTTCGCTGTCGCCCAGCGTCGCATCAATAGCCTTGTCTGCATAGGTCTCCACAAAGGCCTGCATGGCATTGTCCACGCCGCCGGAGATGGCATTTGCCACCGCCGGGTACTGCTGCGCCAGCGTGCCGTCCGCCGCCACGCTGCGCACCATGTCCGCCAGTTTGCCCGCCAGCGTATCCTTTGCGTAGTCTGCGCCCATGGTCTTTGCAAGGTCAGCTGCGCCCACACTGTTGATGGCCCAGCCCGCACCAAACTTTGCAAGGCCCCCGGCCAGCGTCTTACCTGCACTTTCGCCCTTTTCAACGCTCTGGCCCATAGCTTCCGCACTGCCCTGCGCACTCAGCACCGGCAGCACCCATGCCGGGTCAATAGCCGCCACCGCAAGGTTCTCGCCCGCACTGCTCACAATGCCCAGCGCCTGCTTTGCAATGGGGCTAAGGCCCGCCTGTGCAGCTGCGGTCAGATCCTGCCCTCGCTTATACAGCTGGTAACCAAAGCTCTTCTCCGGGTCTACGCTGTCATGCACTTCCGTTCCGGCAATGCGCGCCCGCATGTTGTCGATCTCCTGCTGCGTGTAACCTTTCTCGATCAGCTCTGCATCCGTGTAGACATCGCTCTGCGTTGTTTGTGCCGCCGGGGCACTGGCCATTGCACCGCTGCTCTGTGCCAGCTGCAGCGTGTTGTCCCGTGCTGCATACCGCGTCTTTCCGCCGGTCATCAGGCGCAGCAGCTCCTGCTGCCGGTCGTCGCTCTGTACATCCTGCTGCAGCTGCTTCCAGTTGCTGCTGGTCGCTGCTGCATTCTTTGCGCTCTGTACGCCGGTCTCACCCGCCAGAAAAACCGAGGATGCCACCGTGTCTCCAATACCGCCAATGGTATTGGCCGCGCGCCGCGCTGCACGCTGTCCTGCAGGCAGCGCATCAAAGTCGGCAATGTACCGCCGCGCTTCGCTGATCTCCTTGCGGCTGTATCCCTTTGCCAGCAATTCCGCGTCGGTGTAGTCCCGTCTGCCCTCACTCTTTTCCGGCACTGCTGCTCTGGCTGCAGCACCGCTCACGCTCTGGGGCTGCATGGCGTTGTTTTTCTCGGCATAGCTTTGCCCGCCGGTGCCAATGCGCATCAGCGTCACAAGTTCCCGGTGCTTCGGGTCAGCGTCCATCCACTGGTTCAGCCGGTCAAAGTCTCTAAGATCGTCCGTCGCTTTCAGGTCTTCCGTGTACTGCTTCACCTTCTGCGCAGTCTGTGCATACCAGCCTTCATCTCCGCTGGCAATGCCTGCAATGCGCTGGCGCTCAGTGGGCTGCACCGTTCCCGTCACCTTTGCCGCCGGAGCTGCAGTGCTCTTCGCGTTCAGCCATTCCGGCTGCGCAGTGCTGCTGCGTGTACCTGTACCGCTGTCGGTCACAATGCCGCTTTTGCCCGGATATGCCTGTGTTCTGCCTGTTTCCTGCGGCACTGCCAGCTGCAGCTTGTGGCTGCTGTCCGCGCCCGTCATCTGCGCCAGCACCCGTGCACCAAGGCCCGTGCCGGTGTTCTGCCTTGCAGCCGCAGCCGGGCTGGCAGCATTCTGTCCGCTGCTTTTCGCTTCCCAGCTTTCCCGCGCTTTTGCAATGCGTTCCGGTGTCCACTTGTCCGTAGTGTTTGCTGTTCCCGCAGCTGTACCGGTGCTTGCCGTCCGGTTTGTGGCGCGGCTGTTGTTTTTCGCTTCCCAACTTTCTCTGTCTTTTTTCAGTCTTTCCGGTGTCCATTTGCTCATAACTGCCGGTCTCCTTTATCGTTCCGCTTCCAGAATTTTCATAATGGACGACAGCGTGTTGTCCGTAATGCCGTCTGCAGAAAGTCTGCCCGCAATATCGTCCAGACTGTAACCCCTCGCCTGCATGCCGCGCGCCGTTGCAAGTCCGCTGCGCAGCGGACTGCTGCGGGTGTTTGCCCGCCCACTGGTGCCGTTGCTTCCCGCCGTGCTGTTTTTCAGCCACCCCGCGTCCATCAGGGTCTGCTGGTAGAAGTCATACAGTGGGTCTGTCTTCTTCATCCCGGAGAATTTTGTTGCCATCGTCTGCAGCTGGCTGTTGGTAAAGCCGGTCGTTCCCGTCTTGCCGCTGCCAGAGCTTGTGTTTCCGCTCTTCGTTCTGCTCGTTCTGCTGCTCCCGCTGCCGGTCGTCCTATAACGGTTATTCATCGCCAGCTGGCTTGCTGTGTAATTCAGCTGCCGCTGGTTCAGTGTGGGCGAATAGTCAATGCTGCCGGCATCTACGCCCGCCATCTGCAGGTAGTTTTTGGCTGCAGTGTCATTGCCACTTCCTGCCAGACTTGCACCCTGCAGCAGTGCCGCCATCTGATCCTGCTGTACACTGCTCATGCCCTGCCATGTATCCAGCATCGTCTCGTCCAAGCCATATTTCGTCAGCACTGCTTTCGCTGCATCATCAAAGCCTGCCTGTTTGTATGCGGTGGCCTGCTGCAGCGCCGCCACCTGATCGCTCAGCTGAGTGCGTGCCAAACTGTCATTGTACTGTTTTTCCTTGAACTCGTTTTCCCACTTCTGCTGGCTGTACCCCTTGTACGCATCGTATCCTTCCATCACCGTGCTGCCAATGCCCTTCACGGCGTTCCACACATTGTTCCAGAAGTCGCTGTTCTCCTGCCGTGCCTGTTGGGTGCGGTCATAAAGGTAATTGCGCCAGTTTGCTGCATTGCTCACGCTGCTGTCATACTCGCCACGTTCCAGTGCGCGCTGTCCCAGCAGAGTGTCCAGCTGGTCGCCCGCACCGGCAAGCTCCTGCTGCCACTGGGCCAGTGCGTCCGCCCGTGCTGCAGCAAGGGTGCTGCCGGTGTTTGCCGTCTGCGCCGCTGCTGCCTGATCTGCCGCGCTCTTTGCATAGTCCGCGCCATACCCGCCGGAAAGCGCATCTGCGGTCGCTGCTGCTGCATCTGCACCGGCATTCGCATTGCCCACCATCCGTGTCAGTGCGTCCTTGTAGCCGCTGTCTGCCGTGGTAAAGTCAAATCCCGCGCCGCTAGCCGTGCCCATCTTGTCCAGCGTGTCGGCAATGCCCTGCGCATACTGGTCATCGTAGGCCCCCGGCATGGCGTTTTCCGCGTCCTGCAGGCGCTGCTGCGCGTCGTTCAATCTCTTGATGGTTCCCATTCTTTTCTCCTTTCCTTAAATAAAGAACAGCGGCAGGATCTTCGCCGCAATGCCTGCCACCTGCAGCGCCCCGTTAATAAAATTCTGCCACCCGTTCTGCTTTGCGCTGTAAGCGTTGTCGTACTCGTTCTTTTTGTACTGTAGGCCTTCGGTCCAGTTGGCAAGGTCGTTCTGGTACTGGCTGTAGTCCTGCTTTTCCGCGCTCTGCAGCCCGCTCAGCTGCTGCTGCAGGCCGCTCTTCTCCGTGTTGTACTGGGCTTTGCTCTGGCTGTAAAGGTTGTCCAGCACATTGTCCAAGCTGTTCATCGTGCTGGCATAGGCGTTCTGTCCCGCCTGCGTACCGTAGCTGGAGCCGTAGCCGCCGGTCATGGCGGCGGCGTTCGCCTGCGCATTCTGGTTTGCCAGCTTTGCCTGCCGGGTGTACTGGTTCTTGTACTGCTGGTAGGCTGCATCTGCATCCGGGTCGTAATCAAAATCGCCCATGTTTTCCAGCTTGCCCATCACATCCTTGATCTGGCCCTGATACTTGCTCTGGTAGTCTGCAGGCTTCGTTTTCTCATACTGTTCCAGGTTGTACCGTGCCGTGTTCAGGCGGTCATTGTTTCCAAACAGTCCCATTTTTTATGCTCCTTCCCCGTTCATCCGTTCTAAAAATTCTTCCGAGCAGTTCTCCCGGTCAATGTTCGTCAGCACATAGCTCAGCTGTTCCGTCAGCTGGTACAGGTAATTCCGCAGCGCACGGGCATCTTCTGCCGGCATCTCACTGCTGAAGGAAGGCAGCGCAATGCCTTCCAGTCCCGCCAAACTTGCCATTTCTACGCTCCTTCCCTCATTTCCTCGGCTGTGCCGCGCTCACGCGCCCACCGGTCGCCGCCGCCAGCGTAAAGGCCACACTGCGCAGCACCATCTGCCCGGTGCCGTAGATCTTCAGCTGCAACGTATCTGCCCGCCGGGGCACAAAGGGCAGGTTGATCCGCTGGTGGTCCTTCCCTGCTGCGCAGGTGCCCAAAGTTTCAAAGGCTCCGCCGTCATAGCTTGCAGCCACCGTTACCACCGTGTGAGCCAGCGCATCCAGCCGCACCGTCACCCGGCTGATGTACTTGTCGTCCGGTACGCTCAGGCCAATGTCTCCGCTCACCGCTTCAAACTGCAGCGCCGTTTCCTGCCCTGCTTCCTCCGTGCCGCTTTCCCGGTCAGGATCTGCGGCCCACAGTACGCTGCCGTCCCACAGGTACAGCTGCTGCCCGGTGGATACCATCTCGGTGCCTGCAGCGCTTTCCTCGTGCCACAGGCCTTTTTCCGTGTCGTATACCAAAAGCCGTCCGGCCTGCGGGCCGCCTGCTTTCTGGTGCAGGTACAGGTAATACCGCATGTCCATGCTTCCCGCCATGGCCCAGTCCACCGCAGTCAGCCCGCTGGTGTCCAGCGCAGCGGATACCTTTGTCGGCAGGCTTCCGTCCCATGCCATCACCCCGTCCGGCGAAAGATAATACAGCGTCTCTGCGATCACGCACAGGCTGTTCGCTGCGTTTGCCGCCACGCCCCGGCAGCGCACGCTGCTCATCTGGTAATCGCTGGGCTTTGTGCCGTACAGTTTGTGGATGCAGTTTTCCTTGAAGAACAGCAGGTATCCCAGACAGCTTGCAGCGCCGGTAAATGCGCCGTCACTGCCCACGCTCACGGCATAGCTGTCCGCTGCAATGCCCTGATAGCTGTACCAGTTGGTCGGGTCGCCCAGAGCGCAGGCGTAAATGGTGTTTTCCTTCCGGCTGCATCCCCACACCCGGTTTCCCTGTTCCGTCACAAAGTCCAGTTCCGGCACCCGCCGCTCCACCTTCACCGGTGCGGCTGCTGCGTCGTTCTCGGTCACGGTGCCGTCAGCGCTCTTCCATGTCACACTGGTCTCCGTCACAGTCCAGCTTCCGTAATACCGGTCGCTGTCCTCGGCCCGTGTCAGCACTGCCACCATCTCGTCGCCGTCCATGGTCTGGATCATCACCTCACCGTTCAGTCCTTTTGCCACTGCATTGCACACTGTGTCCGGCATCCCGCTTATGGTCACAGTGTCCCCCTCCCGGATCACTCCGCCGATCCCCGGGCACCGGATCTTCACCGCGCTCAGCAGCACTTCCACCCACTTTTTGTTTTTTGCACTGTAGCGTAGCAGCACCGCATTGCTGTCATAGGCTTCGTCGCTGTCACTTTTCAAAAACAGCTGTCCGTCCTCCGGCTCTTTCGGTTCGGTCTTGCCTGCGCCCGCCGGGGTGTATGTCCGGCCTTCGGCATCGCAGGGGGTCACGGTCACGCTTTTCCCGCCCATCTCCCACTGTGCGCCAAGGCGCGTCAGTTCGCCGGTGCCCGTGTCAAAAGCCACCTTGTCAGGCCAGATCAGCACTTTCGTGCCCATGCCCGCCATGGCCTTGCGGTCATCGGTCAGCACGTTCTCCAGCACCACCGCACCGGTACGTACTTCTTCGTCCGGGGTGTATTCCAGCGTCTTTCCGCGGCAGATCAGCAGCCCATTCAGGTGGTACATTCCGTTCACACCCTGTACCGTCCGCACATTCCTGCGCATTTTCCGCGTCTGCAGCGCCGGGTATCCCCGGCTGGAAAAATTCATTTCCCCGCTGAACTCTGCCTCGCTGCAGCCGTATCCTTCGTTCAGCCCGCCAAAAGCCCGCAGCATCTGGCGGCTCGTCTGCAGCACGTTCAGGTTCGTTCCGTCCATCATCCCTCAGTACCTCCACTGCGCACCAGCGGCCGGTGCGTACCGCTTCCGCATCCATACGGCAAATTCCTGCAGGTAGTCGCTGTACACCTGCAGTTCATTCATGGCCCGTGCTGTCTCGCCCAGCGCCAGATCCATCTGCGCACACAGCCAGTGCACATACAAAGGGCAAAAGGCTTCCGGTGCCAGCAGCACCGTTTCGTATTCCAACCCTTCGTTCCAGTTCACATCCGCACCCACAGCATCAAAGTCCGCCGTCCGGCTGCGCTGCACAATGCTCGTGCGCATCCGGGCATCGCACTGGCGCAGCCAGCTCTGTTTCAGGCTGTCCGTAAACTGGTTGTTCGGCCGCAGTTCATCGGCCTGTTCTATCGCCTGTCCGGCTGTCATCTTATCAAGTCTCCTTCCCGGTCAGCTCCTGCTGCACAGGTCACGGCTCCCTGCGTTCTTCCTGCTGCAGCCAGCAGTCGCCTCTGCTGCAAAAACACCCGGCACAGCCATGTGCCGCTGTACCGGGTGTCTGTTTTCATTTTGTAAAATGCTCTTTTCTTTGCAAAAGCCGTGCTCTTCGGCCTTACACGCGCTGCGCCTGCTGCACAGCAGCGCTTTCCGCCGCCACGATCTTTGCCATTGCCTCGCCATCCATCTCTTCGCTGTGGCGCAGCACCTCAGCAACCGCCTTCGGTACCTCCACGTCCACACCGCGCTGGATCAGGTAGGTCTCACCGTTCACGCCCACGAACACCGGCGTTTTGTAGCGCTGGTTGTCCTTGAACAGCCGGATCACCTCCGTGTCCTTTTCCGGTGCTGCCTGCACAGCGGCTTCGGTCTCCTGCTTCTTTACTGCCATGTTGGTTCCTCCTTAGTTTGCCAGCGCCTTTGCGCTGTAGCGTGCCGAGCAGCTCTCAATGCGCACCATGTACTGCTCGCTCAGCCGTTCTGCCGTCTTGGTGGCCTTCCAGCCCACAGAAGCACGCTGGTTCAGCGGGTCATCGCCGTAGCCCAGCTGCTTCACAATGTGCTGCATGCCGCCGCCTTCCAGTTCGGTGGTCGCGTAGGCGTGGGCACCCAGTACCAGCGTGCTGTACACAGCCAGCCCCGCCGGGCAGCCATCGCCCTTCCACACCTTTGCCTCGCTGGAAACCACGAACCGCACGTTGTTGATCTTGCCGATCTCGCCGTTGAAGATCTCCTCCGGTGCCGCATACTTGTGCGCCTCGATCCAGTTCGGGTCCTTGCGGATGTCGTAGCTGGTGTGCGGGTGCACAATGGCCACAAAGCTGTCGCCAATGGGGTCTGCGTTCTGGGTCTGCAGCAGCGCCACTGCCTGGTCGATCAGATCCACCGTCAGCTGTGCAGTGGCATCCAGATCCGCACGGCTGGTCACGGCGGTCTCCGCGCCGCCCGTTCCGATCTTCGGTGCATAGATCACGTTGGTGCCGCCGTTCAGGATATCGCGCACAATGGTGTCCATGGTACGGCCGCCCTGGCTTGCCAGCACATTGGTGGCCTGCACGATGTTGTTGTCAATGGCCGTCAGATCCAGCATGTCGGTCAGGGGCACCCAGCCGCCGTACTGGTGCACCTCGGCGGTCACGGTGGTCACGTTCAGCGCCTGACCTTCCGGGGTCACGCCCTCGGTCAGCGGCGTGGTGGCCTTGGGCAGCGCATCATACTTGCGGAACTCAATGGTCTTGCCGTTGTTCGCCGGGATCGGGTAACTGTCGCCGAACTGGTCATGCACCAGTGCAGGCTCTGCCAGATCCAGCAGGGTCTTTTCGTAGTAGGTCTTCATCTCAGCCGTCATACCGGCTTCGCCCGTGGTGTTCTGCAGCTGTGCGCTTGCGTCCGCAAACATCTGCAGATCCAGTCTCTTCTTGCTCATTTGTTTATCCTCCTTCAAAAGGGTTTATCTTTCTCGCATTCTTCGCGCGGGAAATCTCTCACAGCACAATGCGTTCTCCGCGCTGTGCCCTGCGTGCCAGCTCTTTCCGCTGCTGCCGCGTCATGTGGGCCACATCCACCTTCATCTCGGCCGCGCCGCCGGGGTGTGTCCCATTCTCAGCCGGGCGCTGGCTGCGCTGCTGGATGCGCGTCGCCACGCCCTGCTCCACCTGTTTTGCCGTGCGGGCCGTCTGGTTTTCCATCAGGCGGTCAAAGTAGGCTGCACGGTACGCCGCTTCCAGCCCCACGCCCCGCCGGATCATATCCGCCACGGCAGGGTTGTTCAGCACTTCGTCCAACTCAAAGTCCGGGTAGCTGTTTTTCAGCTTTGCCGCTTCCGCTTCCCACCGGGCACGCACTGCCGCTGCACGCTGCTGGTGCTCCGCGGCCAGCCGCAGCTGTTCGGCCTGCTGCTTTTCAGCATTGGCGCGCTGCAGCTGGCCCTCCATGCGGTCCATCTCCCGCGCGGTTTTCACGCTGATGCCCCGCTGCGCCGCCAGCGTTTCATAATATTCATCGTTCTTCACCCGGCCGTTTTTCACGGCATCGATCAGCCCGTCCATGTCGCTCATGTCAATGCCGTAGGCTTCGGCCAGCACCTTGCCCAGCTCGTTCAGCTGCGGGTTTTCCCGGATGCTCTGCACCGCCATCCGCGCAGCATGCTGCATGGCCTCTTCAAACTCTTCCGGGTACTGCTGCATCGCCTTCGCAAAGGCATTCCGGCGCTGTTCCGGTGTCAGCTGCACGTTTTCTTCGGTTTTGCCGCCCTGCTCCTGTTCGTTGCCCTTGTCCGGTTCAGCTTCCTCCTGCGCCAGCCGTTCGACATCGACTTTGGCTCCCTCATTGAGGGAGCTGCCGCCCGCAGGCGGCTGAAGGAGTTTTTCTGTCGCCGCTTTTGCTGCTTTGCCCGGCCTGCTGCGCTTCGCAAGCCGCTCCTGTGCGGGCCGCAGGGCAGGCGGTGCCACCGGGCTGCTTTCGCCCTCCGAAGCTTGCGCACCGTCACCGGAACTGCCAGCTGCTGCACCGTCACCAAATAACTGCAGATCCATGTTGTCTGCATCGTTTGCATGCAGGTTCATGAGCCGCACATTCTCAGGGTACTGCTGGGCCAGCAGGCACAGCCCATCCATCACCAGCTCAAACTTCGCCAGAGTGTCAAGGCTCCGGCTCGCCTGTACACGCAGGATGTTGTCCCCGCCCGGGTCGCAGGTCACAGTGCCGCTATCCACGCTGTAAGCCAGGCTCTGCATCAGTGTGCTCACCGCCGCGCACACAATGTCCTGCCCCTTCGGCGCATACTCCGCGTGCCCCTCCGCCCGCAGCACCATGTCCTGTCCTGCTTCGTTATAAATGATGTTGATCATTTTCTTCTCCTTCCCCGGTCACTTGTTCAGATCGATCTGCTCGATCGCCGCCCGGATCTCCAGCGTTTCCAGATACATCCCCATGCGTTTCTGCTGTTCCCGCAGCAGTTCAAGCGGGCAATCATGCCTCGGCTCTTCTCTTCCGGTCCTTTCCGCCGCCTCGATCCGGTTGCAAAACGCTTTCAGCCTTTCATACCGCTCCTTCGTCTGCCGGTACTCCGCTTTAAAGCGTTCCCGGTAGTCGGTGCTGATCATGCCATCGATGGTCTCTTTCAGTTCCATGCCGTTCCTCCTTCACTTGTTCGGGTTGTTCACGTCCATGGCCCGCTTTGCGGCCTTGGTCGCCATGCTGTTGCTCCCGCTTTCGCCCACCACATCTCCCAGACTGTTGGTGGTGCTCTTCGCGTCCGCGGTCCCGCCGCCCCCTGTTCCGGCAGCACCGGCAACCTGTCCGGCCGCGCTGGCTGCTGCGCTCACGTTGGTGCCGTTCTGCTGGTCAATGATGGCGGCCATCTTCTGCATCTGCTGTGCCATCTGCTGCAGCTGCTGGTACAGCGTGCCGTTCTGGCTCACCCTCTCCCGCACCTTTTCAATGCCTTCAAAGTCCATCATTTCCAGCGCAGCAAGGGCAGCATCGGCGTTGGCTGGTGCAAAGAATCCCAGCTGGTAGCACTCCTTTGCCGTCTCGTTCTGAGAAAGGCGGCTGAAAGTGCTTTTCTTTGCCGCGCTTACCGTAATGTCGAACACCGGCTCATGGTCGCCCAGCTGCACACCGCCCACATTGCCGCCGGGCACGGCCTGCAGCATCGCATTGCTGAACGGCACATACTCCACGCCGCCGCTCTCGCCGGTAATGCGGTATACCCGCTCTTCGTCGTAGAACTGCCGCATCAGCTCGATCACAAGGTAGCATTCTTTTGCAAACGTCCGGTACGCGCTTTTCAGCATATCGCGGCTAAGTTTGCTGCCCGCCTCTTGCAAAGCCGCAATGGCGCTTGCCGCTGTCAGGCCGCTGGTGGTTCCGCCCTGGCTCACATCCCGGTTGCCGCTGATTTCCTTTAGCTCGCTCACTCGTGCATCCCGGTAGCTGATGCAGTTGCCGCTCAGTACATTGGTCTGCAAAGGCCGGAAACTGTCGTCCGTCAGCCTGCCCACCACGTGCACGATGTCCTTGCCAAAGTCGGCCAGCTCTTCTTCGTTCACACCCGCTGTGTCGCTCAGCACATAACGGGCCTTTGCAGCCAGTTTCACGTTTTCGTCCATGGCGTGGTTCATCTCGTCAATGGCGGTCTGGGTGTCCTTCATCACATCAATGTATCCAAAGCCCGCCGGGCTGTCCTCTTCCCGGAACAGCGGGTCAAACACAAAGGGGTATTTTCCGTGGTCATAAAAGCCACGCTGGGCATACTGCGGGTCATTCTCGCTGGCATACAGCACCACGCCGTTGCAGTATTTGCAGTAATGCAGCACCGTCTGCCCGCCCTCAAGGGCCTTTTTGTAATACCAGTCCACCACAACGCTTTTGTCGCTGGTGTCAATGCTGTCGTCGTGGATGTACTTTGCCACATCCATGCTGCTGCCCGTGTGCCCGGCCATCTGCGGGTATCGCCCTTCCAGCTTGTCATTGTCCATAAGGCTCAAGCTGAACAGGTGCGGCGTGTCCTGAATATCTTCCACGCCCGGCTCCCAGTACAGCATCAGCAGGTTCACGCTCCGGATGCAGATCTCGCCAAGCCCGCCGCGCGCCGCCGGGTCCCAGAACACGCCCTTCACGCCGGTGCCGGTCTTCAGCTTGCGCCACCATGTGTCGCTGTACACGGTCTCGTAGTCGCACTGCTCCAGCACCGTGGGCAGGATCTTGGAAAGCGCTTTTGCTGTTTTCTCGTCGTCCTCTGCCCGCGGCAGCACGTTCGGTTCCGGGTAGTTGTCCATGGCATCGGCGTGCTTGTTGGCAATGCTGTTGAACAGCCATCCGCTGGAAGGTTTGGGCTTGCCCTGCATTTCCTTGTTTTCGTAATTTTTCCAGTGCCCCATGCGAAACCACAATTCGTTATCCACAATGCGCTTGTCAAGAGCTGCTTTTCCGGCCTTGTATTTCTGCAAAATGTCGTTTGCCTTGCGGATGTCCTCTTCCCCGATCACCTGCTGTGCGGGCAGTTCCGGCTCTGTCGTCAAGCCGTTTTCCCCCATCAATGGTGCTTCATCGAAGTGCTTGATAAACTGTTCAAATTTTCCTCCGTCCACGTTCCCGCTCCTTTTTCCTGATGCCGTTTATCGCTAGGGTCTCTTCTCGTGAAAATGCATTCGGAGCGGCCCGCAGGCCGCGACAAATGCGAAAAATAAAAATCAAATTCCGCTGCATATGCCCAGAGCGCACGCGGTGGGCATTCAAATCGTTTCACACCCTCATCACCCGCGTCCGGCTCTTGCGTCTGTCCATGTCCAGCGGGTCATCTTTCATCGGCTGCACCGGTTCGGTCTTTCTGGGGCTGATGGGGTTTTCCATCAGCACATACCGGCACTCGTCGTAAATGTGGTCTTCCTGGGTGGTGTCAATGTCTTCCACCCGGCTCTCGTCGTACACAAGGTTCGGAATGGTGCGGATAAAATGCCTGCAGGTATCAAATACCTGAAACATCGGCCTGCCCTCGCCGTCAAATGCCAGCCGGTAGTGCAGCTGCATCTTGCCTGCAAGTCGCGTGTGGTCGCCCGGTGTCCAGAAGATGTAATTCGGGTGCTTTTCCTGCATGGCCGCAATGCTCTCGCCCTGACTCTCGTTGAAGATAGCCGGGTCTGCCACGCCGGTAATTTGCCGCCCGCGCAGCATTGGGTCGTTTTCCTCCGCTTCCTTGATGCGCCGCGCCTGCTCTACCGGGTCTATCTTCAAGCCTTCGTTGGGCACGCCGGTGCAGCCGTACAGCTCCTTGATGCGGTAAAGCCGTCCTTCCTCGTCCGCTGCGTACCAGCCAACGGAGAAAGGCTTTGCATAGCCAAAATCGTACCCGCGCCAGATGCGCCAGTGTGCCGGAATGCGGAATGGCTTGATCACATGCGTCCACCGCTGATCCTCGTAGTGGGCCGGGTCGTTGCGCCATTCGGTAAATACCTGCCCGTTAAAACTGTCCCAGTCGCCGTAGAGCAGCGCCTGCTTTTCCGCTTCCGGTAAGCTTGCCAGCGTGCCCAGATATCCCGGGTCGTTTTCCAGCAGCTTTTTGTTGTCAAACACCGTGGACGGGATAAACACCCTTGTCCGCCGCAGCTTTTCTACACTGCCGTCCGGTTTTTTCACATCCACCAGCTGCACCATCCTCGTGCCCGGTGGTGCCGGTGTAATGAACCGTGCCTTCACCCATCCGTGGCCAATGCCGCCGGGGTTTGCCGTGGCCCGCATGTACACTGCCGTGCCCGGCCCGGTAGGTCGGTTGCGGCTCATCAGGTAGCTGTACTCCTCCCAGGTAAAGTGGGTCAGCTCGTCCACGCCGATAAAGTCAAAGGCTTTGCCCTGATAGTTGTATTTGTCCTGCGTGCGGAACATGCTGCCAAAGTAGATCTTCGCCCCGCTCGGAAAGGTCCATACGTGGCTGGAAGCGTTGTACCGCGCTTTCGGGAATACCGGCTTGTAGTACTGCATCGTCTTGTCGATCAGCTCCGAAAGCTGCGGGTAGGTTTTCCGCACGATCAGCCCGCGGTAGTGCGGAATGTCCACCTGCCGCAGCGCTTCGATCACCAGTGCATCGCTCTTTCCTCCGCCTGCTGCCCCGCCGTACAGCGCTTCGTCCTCGCTGCGGCGCATAAAGGCTGCCTGCTTGGGCTGCGGCCGCCAGATGACCAGCCGGTTTTTATACAGTTCCGCTGCCATCCAGCACCACCTCCTGCTGCTCGCCCTCGTCCTGCCGCTCCATCAGCACCGCCGGGGCCGCGCTCTGGCCGCCGCCTTCGTCCTTCGGCACCAGTGCCGCAGCCTTTTCTGCTGCTGTCAGCAATACCGCTGTCACCTTGGCCGCGTCTTTGTCGCTCATGGCAAGGCTCTCGTATCGCTCCAGCTGCTTTTCCAGCTCGGTGCGCTCTTCGTCCGTCAGCTGCCGGTCGTAGGTCCCCGGTGCGCTGCGTATCACAAGGCCTGTCTCGGCAGCGTCCTGCAGGTTTTCTTCCTCGCTCTTCAGCAGCACGCCCAGCTCATAGTTTCTGGCCCGTGCATCCTCATCCAGACGCTGCTGCAGCTTTGTCCGTATCTCGGCGGCGCGCTGGTTCTCTGCTGCGCGCTGCTGCAGGTAGCTCACCTGTGCCTTTGCGCCCAGCGCCGCTCTGGCTGCGATCTCCCGCGCCGCTTCGGCCCGTGCTTTTGCAAATTCTCCGTCCGGCTTCTTTGCTTCCTCTGCCACCCAGCTGCGGATGGTGCTCTCCGGCACGCCGTATTTTCTCGCCACCGCACAGATGGAGTTTGTGCCGATCATGGCCATCACCACCTCGGCCCGCACCTTTGCCGGGTACTTTTTGCCCCGGCCCTGCCTGCCCGGCACGGTGTTTTTGCAGTATCTGCGCTCAGCCATGCCCGGCCCTCCTTCCTGTGCTGTTGCTTTCAGCCTACCACCAAACAGCCTGCAAAAACACTGCGGACATTTTGCGGTCGTCGCAGCGAGTACGGGTTGTGGCTCCCAGCGTCTGCTTCGGCCCTTGGGGCGGGCCTTGCATCCTGCTGGCCACGGCCCCAACAACTCCTCCCTGTTTCCGCCACTGGCGGCGGTCGTCGTTGTTGCATCACAAAACCACCGGATGCATCCGCACCCAGTGTTTCAGATCAACCCTGCTTTTGCAGCAAACACCGCTGCCGTGCTCAGCGTTTCCAGCTCCTTGTGGTAGTAGGTCGTCCGCCCAATGTGCAGCCTTTCGATCGTTTCCGCCTCCGGCCGCTCTTCCAGATACCGCAGCCTGAGCAGATCCGCACAGGTCTCGTCCACCTCGGCATAGTAGTCCAGCACCTGCCGGATCACCCGTCCCCATGGGTCCGGCCCTGCGGCCGCACATCCTGCCGCGTCCGCTGCTTTCTGCTTGCGCCCGTACTGCCGCAGCGCCTTTCTCACAGCCTTCTTCTGCTGTCTGGTCACTCGTCCACCGCCTTTCACGGCTCTATCTGCTTTCCAAAATTTCCCTTCATTCGCAGTTTCGGCCCGTTTCCGTCACTGTCCGCACATTTTTACGCTGATTTTGTGTATTTCTCCGCGTTTCACGCAATTATTACACGCAAAATAAAATAATTTTATCTGTCAGGTGCGAACTTTCGCAAACCCTCTCCGCCGCAGGATCAAATACGCCTGCGCTTCGGTGGCCTCCCATCCGTCTGGCCGCGGCCTGTCCGCTTCGTACAGCTGTCCGGGGTCATAGATCATCACCTGTACCACCTCAAAACCCGGATAGTGCTGCTCCCACCAGTAGGCATTCTCTGCGCATTCGGTGCAGCCCTTGCGCAGCTGGCGGCGGCTCCACTTCGTGTCGCTGGGTGCCAGTTCTTCCGGCTGGCTCAGATTGCGTGTTTCAATGCAGGCCCGCTCTTTGTGGCCGTATATGTAGCCTATGGTCCCGTTCTTGCCCTGTCCGTCCACGCCCAGCAGCTTCTTCATGTCCATGCGGTCGGCGTTCATGGTGCCCAAAGGCTCGTACTCGCCTGTTCCCGGCACGCGCCGCCGCCACAGATCTTCCAGCATTTCGCGCCATTCCCGCCGGTCGGCAGCTCCCATCCCCACACATTCGGCAAAGCCGTGCATGTGCAGCCGTCCAGCTTCGCCTTTGCGCACCGCCCATAGCATCAGCCGTATTTTGTCCCGGTTCACACCAAAACGCTTTACCGTGGCACCGATCACCCGCCGCTTGTAGTTCTCCACATCTCGCCTGCAGGCTGCAAAGTCCTCCGGCAGATAGAACTCTTCGTATGTTCCGGTCAGGAAAAAGCCGTTCCGGCCAAAGTTCGCAATGGCCTTGCGCTGCTTGCGGCGTAAGCTGGCGTGCTTGTTCCGCTCTTTCTGGCCCCGGTCGCTCTCCTTGTGCTTCTTGCCGCGCCTGCGGTGCTCCTGATCTGTCACTGCATAAATGCCAACGGCCATGTACTCGCTGCCGCACCGGTATTTCTTTTCCCGAATGTAGCTCTTCTTCATCTGGCCGTCCTCCTGCATCGGTATGCTGCCGGTGTTTGTTTTCTCTTCTGTGCCCATCACCGTCACAGAAATAACGGGTATACTAGCTCCCCAAAGCGCCCACCCCGGACGCTGTAAAAAACGGTTCATCCTGCTATAAAATAAATGGTATAAAGGCTCCCGCCTGCCGCCGGTACGCTCCGGCAGCACCCGGCAGACTTTATCCTGCTGCGCTGTCGCCAAAGCCCCCGGCATCCTTTTGCCAGGGGCTTCCTCTGTTATTTTTTTCGTCTGCGCTGTCCTTTGTGCGCCATCCAGCCTTCCTTTACGTAGTCGCTCCGGTTCACTCTGTCCCGGGATACCATGTCCTTTGTGTAGGCTTTTTCTGCTTTCACCTCAGCCGCCCATGCCTTGTACTTTTTGCACGTCCCATGGCACGCCGGGTGCCTTCCCGGACAGTCTGGTTTGCAGCACCATGTGATCATGCCGGTGCCTCCGGTTTCCCGGCTGCAGCCCAGTAGCCGTAGCTCAGCTCTTTTTTGCCTGCTTCCCGGGCCGCAGCGTTGTAAAGGCACAGCTCATGCACAGCACGCTGCAGCTCGTCCGGCTTCTCAATTCCCGTGATCGGTGGCCTGCTCTTTTTCGGCACGCTGCTTCTGGCTCCCGGCGCATTGCACAGCACGCCCCGCCGTATCCTCTTCCGTGTCAGGCTGTAAATGCCCTGCGGCCTGCAGTGCCCGGCATAAAAAACATTCGTCACGGTCTGTGTGTTCTTAAACAGGCCCTTTTCTACCAGCTCTGCGGCCGTGCCTTCGTGCAGCAGGTTTCCGTCCGCGTCAAACATGCTGTAAAACCATACCTCCCGCATCTGGGTGCCGGTCCTGTGGTCCGGTTCTGCTTTCGGCTTTGGCTGCTTTTCTTCCCGTTCCAGCCGCCACTTTTTCGGCTTTGCCTTTTTCTTCTTCTGGTGGGCATAGCCTGTACATACGCTTTCAGCGCGGTTGTAGTATCCCTGTTCCATCAGCTCCTGCGGTGTGCCTTTTGCACGCAGTGCTCCGGTCTTTGCGTCGTACAAACTGTAAATGTATTGCTTTGTCACCGGCGCACCTCCTGCTGCGCATACCGGTGCTTTGCCGTCTGCCATGCTTCCTGCCTCTGCTTCAGTGGATTCACAACGTCTTTCATGATCACATCGTGTACTTCGCGTACCTGCACGCCATACTTTTCCGCCAGCTTCTTTTCGATCCGCTTGCAGGTCATTCTGTATTTGTCCTTGCTCACACTCTTCCTCCATACAGTTCAAACTCCGCACCGTCTTCGGTGATCAGTACCCCGCCGTCCAGCGCCTCGGCCAGCTGCTGCAGCCTCTGGGCGCTCAGCTTTTCCAGTCCGCCGGGCTTGCACCATCGCCGCACATCAAGCGGCCTTGTGGCCAGCATCAATGCCAGCGTGCTTTCATTTTCGCCACGGTAGATCATGGCTTCCTTCAGCGTCATCTTAAACGTCTCCTCTCCCAACTTTCCGGCGCAGCTGCCTGCTGCAGAACTGCCTCGATCTTCTTTTTGATCTCACCCGGTGCCAGCACTGCCGTGCCTGCAGGCGCAGCGCAGCGGCCCATGGCTCCGGCCATGTTCCGCCGGAAGAAAGCATCTTTCTGTTCCTCATAGTCCCGGTCTGCCTGTTTTGCCCGCTCTTCGTCCGGGATGTCTTCCACAATAATGTCGTCGGTCTGCAAAGCGTCGCAGGCACATCTGCGCAGATGTTCCATGGCAACATCCAGCCCGTCCGCACGGCCCTCTTCATTCACCTGCCGGTAGTTGGCAAGAGCCTCCTGCTTCAATCGGTTCAGCCGCCCGGCACCATACCCCAACAGCTCCATGCAGGCCTTTGCGTATAAGGTCCATACCATACTGGCGGCCACATCGCCCGCCATGCGCAGCTGCTGCTCCCGTCGGGTACGCGGTGCACGCAGCACCGGCACCCGGAACTCCGGCTCCACGCCCTCCGGCATCCAGTTGTCCCGCATCGCCCTGCTCTGGTCGGTGCTGGGCATTCCTTTGCCGTTCGCCTGCATGGCAATGTTCAGGCTTTCCAAGCCCAGCTCTTCGGCACGCAGCTCGATCCGGTTCAGTCGGTCCTTGCCCACACCAAAGCACTGGTGCAGCGCAATGATGATGCACCAGCGTGTCATTTCCGCAGTGCCGTCCCGCGTCAGATCCAGCTCCTGCCGCAGGTTCATTTTCTGCTTCACTGCCGGTTCACTCCTTCCCGGTACTGCTCAAACAGTGCGATCCAATCCTGCGTGCTTAGCCGTTTGTCCCGGCTCGCTTCGCTCAAAAGCCGGTATGCACTGCTTTCCTTGTCGGCCGGGTGCTGCCAGTCCAGCTTTTTCAGCTCTTCGGCCATCCGGGCACGGTATTCTTCCAAGATCATCTTCGTTTCCCTTTCACGGCTCCCCGCGGTCGTTCATCCAGCCGGCAGCCAGTGCTCTGGCATCCGCCAGCTTGTCGCACAGCATGTTCACCGCGGTTTCCTTCATCCACTCCGGCAGCCGGTCGGCCTGCAGCAGGGCCGCACCCATATCCCGCACAAGCTCTTCGCCGTGCTGCTCCATCCGCTGCCAGATCTCCGTTTCTTCCGGTGTCATGTTCATCGGTGGCCGCATCTCAGCCCGCCTTTCTCCGGCTTTTCGGCTTCACCGTGTCCGCCGGGGCTTTGTGTGCCTTGTTGCCTTTCCTGCTTTCCTTGTCCGCACAGCAGCCAAGGCCCAGCATGGCCAGCGCTGCCGCCAGCAGCACCAGCGCCGCAGCGGCCCAGCCCAGCATTTCCCAGCCGTTCGCGCTGTGCTCAATGCCGCTGGATACCAGCAGCGCGCCAATGGCCGTCACCATAGCTGCCATGTACCACAGGCTTGCCCGGATGGTTGCTTTCAGTTTCACTTGTGTTTCCTCCTGTTTCGTGTTAAACTTCTGGTGATAGTGGCTCAAAACTATCACCCTGTAAGCTCGTCGGTGTTCGCTGCACCGGCGGGCTTTTTGTTTGTTCGGTCCAGCGCCCCCTGCTCCAGCGCCGCATTCTTGTCAATGCGCCACAGCCGCGGTCCCACCTTTTCGGCAGGCAAAAGCCCGCTGCGGCACATCTTCTGCACCGTCTTTTTGTCAATGCTCATCAGTTCGGCGTACTGTGCCGTACTCAGGTATGCCGGCAGCTGCCGTGCATCATAAATTCGCGCCTTCCGCATGGTTATCCCTCCCTTCAGTCCGGGCTGAAGGTCTGGCACCGGCATTCTTCGCCCGCTTCCTCCAGCGCAAGGTTCCACTCGCCGCAGATGGTCTCGCACACCGGCTTTGCAAAGCCGATCAGCTCGTTCTCCCGCGCTGCCATCAGCACCGCCGTGCCCACAATGCCGCTCATGTAGCGGTACTGGTACAGGTCGGTCGCCCGCTCGTTGAAGGGCAGTTCCTGCAAAAGGCCTTCTTCGTTCACGATCAGCCGGATGCTGTCCACATCCTCCCGCGCCCAGTTCGCCGCAAGGCAGCTTTCGGCGGTCTTAATGCAGCCGCCCACCAGCTCCTGCAGCGTCTCCAGTTTGCAGGTATCCCCGTCATCGCAGCGCACAAGCCGTGCCTTCTGCTCCTCGTCCGCCGGGATCACGATCACATAACGTTCCATGGTTATCTCCTTTCATGCGCTCTTCTCCGGCTGGGCGGATGAGTGAAACAGATATTCCATTCTCAACCCCGGAAAGAGATTGTTCCGAACTTTCTCCGCTTCCGGGTAAGTAAAATCTGTTTCTCCATTGATTTTGTTTCGTGCCGTTTTCTCAGAGCATCCAATCGTCGCCATAATGTCTCTGACAGTCAAGCCGTTCCTTTGCATTTCAGCTTTCAAATTGTCCATTCAGCATTCTCCTTTCTCTGTTTTAATTTTATCTTAAACGGTAAAATCTGTTTTGATTTTACATCCTAGTTTGGTAAAAGTCAATCCTATTTTGCAAAATTTTATATAATTCGGTAATTTGTTATTGACTTGTTTTCTTTTCACTCTTATAATAGAGCCATCAAACGAAAGGAGAATCTTACCGTGTGGCTTGAAAATCTCAACAAGCTGAAAAAGAACAGCGGTATGACGATTGAGCAGATTGCTCTTTCTTCCGGCGTTCCGAAGGGCACGCTGAACAAGCTCTTTGCCGGTCAGACCAAAGACCCCCAGCTGTCCACTGTCTCCGCCGTTGTTCACTGTATGGGTTATACCCTTGACGATCTGTCAGATGATACCGTCAGCGGTAAAGCTCACCTTACTCCCCAGCAGTCCGCGCTGCTGTCGTCCTTCGATCAGCTCAATGAGGAAGGCCAGCAGAAGGCCGTGGATTATGTAGATGATCTGGTGCTCACCGGGCGCTATAAAAAATATGCTTCGTCTGGCCTGGGCACAAAAGAAGCATAAAAAATAAGCCGCCTTTCGGCGGCTGTAGTGTGGAGGTAATATCATGCAGTTGAAAAAGCGAATCGTTTCTCTTGCGCTTGCGGCAATGCTTCTGGTTACTGCTCCAGTCTCGGCGTTTGCCACAACGAAATTTAATCAGAGTGTTTTCGATGGTCGTGATGATCTTCGTATTTCCACCGATATAATGGCCGGAGAAACCTCAGTTGTGCCCACTGCTTTAGATGACGGCCAAATGATTATTCCCGTTCTCGATGCAGGTGCCGTAATTACAGTTCAGCCTGGTATATTCTTGGATGATAGCAAAGATACTTTCATTCTGATGTTCAAATATCTAGGCGTTGATTGGGCTAAACTAAACGGCATTATCATCAAAATCGGTGATAACCGCTATTCCTTTTCAAACTGCTATTCTTCTCATTCTATAGACGATGGCTATGCTTCTGAGTACGTTGCTTTCTGCATGAAAGACCAAACCACTGATATGATGAAGGATTTCGCCGACCATCGTGATAAAGAAATCAATGTAAGGCTTGTCGGCTCTGCTAAATCCATAGACTTTGTTCTCACGGATACTGTCAAAAACACTTTACTTGATATGTATGATTTGTATGTTGCTGGTGGTGGGATGCGTAGCGGCAACATGTATCAGATTTCCGAGTTCGATCAAGTATATGTTGAAAAGAACGGAAAACGTGTCATTGGCAATGTTGTTACAACTGTTCTTGACCTTGCAACTGGGCATATACCTGCTAATTTCTGACTTTACAGAGCGTCCCCATCGGGTATTCGTTTCTCATCCTTAACGATTTAACGTAAATTTCATTTTTGTTATGTTGATATCATGCGTGAATTGCAATACAATAGACGCAAGGAAGACGATCTCATAGCAAATAGAGTTTCCCACCTGACGCGGATGAAGCGCCAGAAGAATAACCGGAGGTGTTTTTATGAGTGACCGAGAAAAAATCGTTCAGCTGCTGGATGAAGTCCCTGCCTATAAGCTTGGTTACATTCTGGCATACGTGCAGGGCCTGACCGCTGATGAAGATGCCGATGATGCTTATTGTGAGCAGCTTTACCAGAACTATCTGAAAGACCCTGATCGCGGCCAGACCTTCACGGAGGACGAAGTCTGTAAACAGCTCGGTATTGCTTTATGAGCTATACCATCCTGTACGAAAAGCCTGCTCTCAAGTTCATCCAGAAGCAGCCAAAAGAACAGCAGCGGCGTATCCTGGAAGCAGTTCATGCCCTGCCCGATTCCGGCGACATCAAGCAGTTGAAGGGTCACACCGGGCTGCTGCGGCTGCGTGTTGGTTCCTACCGCATCATCTACACGGTCGATAATGGCAGATTGATCGTTCGCATCATAGATGCCGGCAACCGCGGGCAGATCTATAACCGCTATTGACCTTCAGGAGCGCCCACCCGGCGCTCTTTTTTTACAAACGCAAAGAACCCCTCAGCTGTTTCCAGCCAAGGGGTTCTCTGCTCTGCTGTCTGTCCAAAAGAAAAGTAGGAGTTCCTATCATGGAATGCCTTGCAAATCCCGTCGCGTCTCCGCTTTTCTATTGTAAATCCAATATGATCCTTCTGCAACCCAGAATTTTTTCAGAGGAGGTGTGTACACATGGCAAACAAAAAAGGTTCCGATGGCCGTTACCGCTACCGTGTCTGCATCGGCAAAGATGAAACCGGTAAGCCCAAATACAAAAGCTTTTATGGTTCCACCGCAAAGGCAGCGCGTGCTGCTGCCGAAGCTTATCGCACAGCACTGGGCAAGGGAATGGATCCCGCCCAATCCAAAGCCACCCTTGCCACTCTGTACGATAACCTGATTGCTGCCAAAACAGCCAAAGGCATCGGGCAAAAGAGTCTCGACCGCTATGAAGACAATAAAAACCATTGGGGTCCGCTTCTGGATCAGCCTGCAGCAGACCTTCGCACTGCCGACTTTCAGCGGGTCCTTAACTCTCTGGCCCAGTGGCACAATGGCAAACCGCCACTGTCCCACTTCACGCTGTCCAATCTGCGTAGCAGCGCCAAGGCTGCCTATGAACTCGCTATCCCAGAAGTGGTACAATACAATCCCATTGTTAAAACCACCTGCCCTGCCGGTGCTGATCCTGAGCACCGTGAGCCTATCACAGAGGAACAGCAGCAGTGGATCCGCGAAACGCCTCACCGCGCCCAGCGTGCTGCCATGCTACTGCTTTACTCAGGCCTCCGCCGCGGCGAAGCTACCGCCCTCACCTGGGCCGATGTCGATTTGAAAGAAGCCACGATCACCGTTCACAGCGGTTATAATTTCAAGGATAAAAAAATCAAGGATCCCAAAACAGAAGCCGGTGTCCGGGTCGTTAATATTCCAAAGATCCTTGTGGACTATCTCAAAACTCAGCAGGACGATTGCTTGTATGTACTGCATACTGTAAAGGGCCACCGCATGACAGAGCAGGCATGGAAAACTCTGTGGAGCAGCTACATGGCCGATCTGAATGCAAAGTACGGCTATCACGGCGAAGAAAGCAAAAAGCGCCCAGGCGGCCTGCCCATGCGCATTGAACCCTTTACACCTCACCAGCTGCGGCACACCTTTTGTACCCTGATGTACTTTGCCGGGGTCGATGTTCTCACCGCCCGCGATCAAATGGGTCATAAGGATATCAGCGTCACCCTCGGCATCTACACTTCTCTTGACAAAAAATTCAAGAAAAAGAAGATCAATCGTCTGGACTCCTATCTCAAAAAACAGACCGGCTAATTTGTAGTGGCGCAAAAGTGGCGCACGTTGTTTATATTTTTATCGTATTTATGTGTTTTATTCCAAATTCCTTGCTCGCTCGTAATGAGCAGGTCGCCTGTTCGAATCAGGTCAGTAGCTCCAAAAATCCTACGAATTTACGTTTAGAATCGTAATTTCGTGGGATTTTTTATTTAGTCTCGCAAGTTTTCACAAAACCGCAACATCGCCCACAAAACAAGACAAAATAAAACGCCCCGTGACACCATTTCATAGGGCGTTATACGCATTTTTATGCTTTTTGGGGACAGGCTCCTTGAGTTCACAATGTAGGTTTGTCAATGATGTGTTTCTGTGATGTTTGGTGTAGCAATTTAACTGTACCACAGAACGACTCATTCGTCTTTTTTCACTTTGTGACACATCTATTGTAATCCTACACAGCTTTTATTGTTCAATATATGAAATTTTATTGAAAATTTTTCATGGTAGTGGTAAAATATTTTTATGTCTCTTTCATTCTGTGCCCCTTCGCGGTAGAGGGAGAGCTCAAAACAGAAAACACGCAAAAATTGCGGCATCCTTTCCGTGGGTGGGTTTTACAGCACACACTCTTGCGGGCGGTGATGTATGATCAGTAAGCCAAAGCAGCCAACCGCAAAACGATGGCTGCCCAAGAAGTGTGAGGAGAAGGATCGGATGAAAACAAAAACATTGCGCCGCCTATTTTCCATGCTTGCGGCACTGGTGATGGGGCTATCCCTGCTCACCGGATGCAGCGAAAAAAATGCGGAACGAACACAGGAGCAGGAAGACGCTCAGACTATTCAGGTGTATCTGTGGAGCACCAGCCTGTACGAAAACTATGCCCCCTATGTCCAGTCCCAGCTGCCGGACGTGAACATTGAGTTCATCGTCGGCAACAATGATCTGGATTTTTACAAGTTTTTGCAGCAGAACGGCGGTCTGCCGGATATCATCACCTGCTGCCGCTTCTCGCTGCACGATGCGGCGCCGTTGAAGGACAGCCTGATGAACCTTGCCATGACCAATGAGGCGGGCGCTGTGTACAACACCTACCTCAACAGCTTCAAAAACGAGGATGGCAGTGTGAACTGGCTGCCGGTGTGCGCGGATGCCCACGGCTTTGTGGTCAACCGCAGCCTTTTTGAGCAGTACGATATTCCCCTGCCCACCGATTACGCAAGCTTTGTAGCGGCCTGTCAGGCTTTTGAAAAGGTAGGCATCCGCGGCTTTACCTCCGATTATACCTACGACTACACCTGCATGGAAACCCTGCAGGGGCTTTCCGCTGCCGAGCTTACCACCACCGCGGGGCGCAAGTGGCGCACTACCTACAGCGACCCCGCCAGCACCGCGCGGGTGGGTCTGGACGACACCGTATGGCCGGGGGCGTTTGAGCGGATGGAGCAGTTCATTCAGGATACCCACCTTACAGCAGATGATCTTGCGTTGAATTACGACGATGTGACCGGGATGTTCCGGAACGGAGAAGTTGCCATGTACTTTGGCAGCTCTGCCGGCGTGAAGATGTTTCAGGATGAGGGCATCGACACGATCTTTCTGCCCTTCTTCAGCCAGAACGGCGAACCGTGGATCATGACCACCCCCTATTTCCAAGTTGCCCTGAACCGGGATCTGGAGCAGGACACCGCGCGCCGCGAAAAAGCCATGAAGGTGCTGAACGTCATGCTCTCCGAACAGGCGCAGAACCGCATCGTCTCAGAGGGGCAGGACATACTGAGCTACAGCCAGAACGTTCCCCTGCGCCTGACCGAGTATCTGAAGGACGTCCGCAGCGTGGTGGAAGAAAACCACATGTATATCCGCATCGCCTCCAACGATTTCTTTGCCGTTTCCAAGGATGTGGTCTCCAAAATGATCGCAGGTGAGCTTACCGCTGAGCAGGCGTATCAGGCCTTCAATGCCCAGCTCCTTGCCGATGAGGAGCCTGCCGACAACGAGACCGTGCTGACCTCCGGGAAGGCCTATTCCAACGTATTCCACGCAAACGGCGGCAGCGCTGCCTTCTCCGTGATGGCAAACACGCTGCGCGGCGTGTATGGCACCGATGTGCTGCTTGCCACCGCAAACAGCTTTACTGGCAGTGTGTTGCAGGCGGATTATAACCAGAAAATGGCAGCTTCCATGATCATGCCGAACGGTCTGATGTCCCGCCAGCGCACCATGACCGGTGCGGAGCTGAAAGAGACCGTCCGCGCCTTTGTGGAAGGCTGCGAGGGCGGGTTTGTGCCCTTCAACCGCGGTTCTCTGCCAGTGGTCAGCGGCATTGCTGTGGAGGTAAAAGAGAATAACGGCAGCTATACCCTGACCGGCATCACCCGGAACGGGCAGCCGCTGGGAGATAACGACACCGTTACCGTGACCTGCCTTGCAACGGAAAAGCAGATGGAAGCGCTGCTTGCGAGCGACAGCGGCACGTCTGTGGGCGAAGATACGTGGGTAAAAAACACATGGCGCGATTATATCTCCGGCGGCGCAGCGCTTGCAGAGCCGGAAAACTACATGACACTGAGGTGAGCGGAATGGCAGACGAAAAGCACGAATCCAAACGCAGCTGCTATTCCCGGCACAAGTGGCTGCCTGCCGCCGCTGCCATCCTTCTTTTGGTCTTTCTGGCAGCCGGTTTCAGCTTCCGGTACATCTCGTTTATGTCGCAGACCATCTATCAGGAAAGCACCTCGCATCTGGAAGAGGTGCTGTATAAATCCAATAGTATGCTGAAAGAGATGGTGCGCAAAAACCTGACCTATCTGCATCTGTGCAATGGCTTTCTGAAAAACACCTCGAATGAGGATGAAATTCAGGCCTATATCGAGGAAGCACAGCAGGCAGCCGGATTTGTTGACTTCTACTTTCTTTCCTATGACGGCAACTACACGACCGTGACCGGGGGAACCGGCTACCTTGGCCTGCAGACCAATCTGGACGAAAAGCTCTCCGATGGCGAGGATATCGTCGTAAATACGGCGCTGCCCGGCAAAGCCCCGATGCTTGCGTTCATCTGCCCCGAAACGCAGGGCAGCTACCGGGGCTTTGCCTACGATGCTGTTGCCATCACCTATTATAATGATGCTGTGCTGAGATTGCTGGACAGCTCTGCTTTTCAGGGCAATGCCAGCAACTATGTGATCTACCCGGATGGGCGGGTGGTGATTGACAATTCCGTAAACCGCAAGGAAATCATTTACAACTTCATTGCGATGCTGCGCGACCATTCCGACCTTTCCGAGGAACAGATTCTTGCCCTTTCGGATGATTTTGCGCAGGGCCGCAGCGGAAACCTGCGGGTCAAACTGGGCGACACCAGTTATTATCTGGTCTACGAGGATACCGCGGTCCAGAACTGGACGATGGTGGGGCTTGTGCCGGTCAGCATCGTCAATGCCAGTCTGGACAAGCTGTGGTTCCACACGGTGCAGATCGTGGCGGGCATCGCCTTTGGCCTTGCTGTGCTGATCATCCTGCTGATCCTGCGCAGAAGCCATACGACCCTGCGCCGGAAGGACACTGAGATCCTGTACCGGGACGAGCTGTTCCAAAAGCTTTCGCTGAACGTGGACGACGTTTTCCTGATGCTGGATGCAAAGACCTCCAAGGTGGATTATGTCAGCCCCAACGTCGAACGGCTGCTGGGCATCCCGTGGAAAGAAGTGCGGCAGGATGCCCGTGCTCTGGCAGCGCTGCACCCGAAGGATGACCCGGATCGCGACAAGAACTTTCTGGAAGGACTGCTCAGCGGGCAGCAACGCGAATGGGATTTCGAGTTTGAGCATCGGGAGATCAAAGAGCGGCGCTGGTTCCATAACATCGCCATGGGCAGCGAGGTAGAGGGCAGGACCAAGTATATTCTTGTCTTGTCCGACCGCACCGCCGACAGGCAGGTGAATCAGGCACTTTCGGATGCCGTTGCAGCGGCCGAGACTGCCAACCGCGCCAAAAGCACCTTTCTTTCCAATATGTCCCACGACATCCGCACCCCCATGAACGCCATCATCGGCTTTACCACGCTGGCACTCAGCAACATTGACGATAAAGACCGGGTGAAGGATTATCTTGCCAAGACCCTCGCTTCCAGCAATCATCTACTTTCCCTCATCAACGATGTGCTGGATATGAGCCGCATCGAAAGCGGAAAGATCCATCTGGAAGAAGTGGAAGTCAACCTTTCGGATGTGCTGCACGACCTGAAAACCATCGTCAGTGGGCAGATCTACGCAAAGCAGCTGGAGCTTTATATGGATGCCATGGATGTGACCGATGAGGACGTCTACTGCGATAAGACCCGGCTGAATCAGGTACTGCTGAACCTGCTGTCCAACGCCATCAAGTTCACCCCGGCGGGCGGCACGGTCTCGGTGCGGGTGCGGCAGCTTGCCGGAGCGGTGCGCGGCTGCGGGCAGTACGAGTTCCGCGTCAAGGACAACGGCATCGGCATGAGCCAAGAGTTCGCCAAAAAGATTTTTGAGCCGTTTGAGCGGGAGCGCACCTCCACGGTAAGCCGGATCCAGGGCACCGGCCTTGGCATGGCTATTACCAAAAACATCGTGGATATGATGGGCGGCACCATCGAGGTGCAGACGGCGCAGGGCAAGGGCAGCGAGTTTATCGTTCGCGTGCCCATGCGTGCGCAGGCAGAGCACCGTCCGGTGGAAAAGATCACCGAACTGGAAGGCCTGAAGGCACTGGTGGTGGATGACGATTTCAACACCTGCGACAGCGTGACAAAGATGCTGGTCAAAGTGGGCATGCGTGCCGAATGGACCCTTTCCGGCAAGGAAGCGGTGCTGCGTGCACGGCAGTCCATCGAGATGAGCGATGCTTACCATGCCTATATCATCGACTGGCGCTTGCCGGACATGAACGGCATCGAAGTCACCCGCCAGATCCGCAGCCTGAACAATGATACGCCCATCATCATCCTGACCGCCTACGACTGGTCCGACATTGAGGTGGAGGCAAAGGCTGCCGGTGTGACCGCCTTCTGCTCCAAGCCCATGTTCATGTCCGACCTGCGCGAGACCCTGATGAACGCCATCGGCCAGACACAGACGGATGCGGCGCAGGAGCTTCTGCCGAAAAAGGACACCAACTTCAAGGGCAGGCACATCCTGCTGGTAGAGGACAACGAGCTGAACCGTGAGATCGCGCAGGAGATCCTGTGCGAGTACGGCTTCCGGGTCGATACGGCTGAAAACGGTGCCGTGGCGGTGGAAAAGGTAAGCACTGCCGCACCGGGCAGCTATGATCTGGTGCTGATGGATGTGCAGATGCCGGTGATGGACGGCTATACCGCCACCCGGCAGATCCGCGCACTGGGCGACCCTGCACTGGCAAAGATCCCGATCCTTGCCATGACCGCCAACGCATTCGATGAAGACCGCCGCAATGCCTTGGAAAGCGGCATGACCGGCTTTTTGTCCAAACCCATCGTGATCGGCGACCTTGTGCAGGAGCTGCGCAAAATTTTGTAACAAGCCGCCTGTCAGGCATAAAAAAATAAAGCACCCGCAGCAATTTGCTCACCGGAGATTCAAAACCTCTGTGGCGCTTGCTGTGGGTGCTTTTGCTTTTGGGCGCTGTTTATTTCAGTACATCTGCAAGGACCTGCAGCAGGTGCGGAATATCCAGCGGCTTTGCAATATGGCCGTTCATACCGGCCTTCAGTGCGTTCTGACGGTCTTCCTCAAAGGCATTTGCCGTCATTGCAAAGATGGGGATGCCAGCCTTTGCGGCATCCGGCAGCGCACGAATCTGCCGCGTTGCCTCGTAGCCGTCCATGTTGGGCATCTGGATGTCCATGAGGATCAGGTCATACTGTCCGTCTGCCGCCTGCTTCATCTTCCGGACGGCGATCTCGCCATCCTCGGCAGATTCCACCTCAAAGCCCGCTTCCTTCAGGATCTCCACTGCGATCTCACGGTTCAGCTCGTTGTCCTCCACCAGCAGGATCTTTTTTCCTTTGAAGGCCTCCGCGTTCAGCTGCACCGGCCTGCAGGCAGGCTCTGCACCGAACGGCTCTGCCAGCACTCTGCGCAGCTCCGAGAGGAACAGCGGCTTTTCGCAGAAGGCGGTAACACCGGCAGCGCGGGCTTCCTCTTCAATATCGGCCCAGTCGTAGGCGGTCAGGATAATGATGGGGCGGTTTTTTCCAATCACCTTGCGGATCTGCCGCACGATCTCGATGCCGTTCATATCGGGGATCAGCCAGTCGATGATGTAAACGCTGAATTCATCCCCCTGCTCCATGGCATACCGGGTGCGGATCACCGCTTCCCTGCCGGAGATCGTCCACTCCGGCCGCATCCCGATCTTGGACAGCATGGTGCTGACGCTCAGGCAGGTGTCGGTATCGTCGTCCGCCACCAGTGCCCGCAGCCCTTCCAGCTGCGGGAGCTGCCTGAGCTCCACCTTTTGTCCGCTGAGCGCAAAGCAGAGATTCACGATAAACTCGCTGCCCTTGCCCGGCTCGCTCTCAATGGCGATGGTGCCGCCCATCAGGTCCACAATGTTCTTGGTGATGGACATGCCGAGGCCGGTACCCTGAATGCCGCTGACGGTGGAGTTTTCCTCACGGGCGAACTCCTCAAAGATGTGCTTCTGGAATTCCTCGCTCATGCCGATGCCGTTGTCCTTGATGCGGAACTCATAGCAGGCCCGGCCCGCAGGCGCACCGTTTTTCTCAGCAATGCGAATGCTGATCATGCCGCCTGTGGGAGTGAACTTGATGGCATTGGACAAAATGTTCAGCAGGATCTGGTTCAGCCGCAGCGGGTCGGTGATGATATCCTCGTTCTCCACATCCATGGTATCAATAAAAAGCGACAGCCGCTTTGCCGAAACATTGGGCTGAATGATGGAGCGCACATCGTGGACGAGGTCCGGCAGATGCACCGCTTTTTCCTCGATCTTTACCTTTCCGCTCTCGATGCGGCTCATATCCAGCACATCATTGATGAGGGAAAGCAGATGCTGGCTGGAGGTGGAGATCTTTTTGAGGTAGTCCAGCACCTGTTCCCTATTGTCGATATGGGTCGCAGCCAGCGAAGTGAAGCCGATGATGGCGTTCATGGGGGTGCGGATATCGTGGCTCATATTGAACAGGAACTCCCGCTTGGCGCGGTTTGCCGCCCCCTCGTGCTGAAGCGCGATCTCCAGCTTGCGGTTCTGTTCCTCCAGCTGGGTCTGATACTTCCTCTCCTGCTCTTTTTTCTGCAGCTCCATCTCCTGCACGGAGCGGCGGCGCAGCAGCTGAAGGATCATTACAAGCAGGATGTAGCCGACCAGAACCGTCAGGATCAGCAAAAGCGCCTCCCGGAAGATTATTTTTTCATCCGTGTACGCATAGAGATCGAAGGATCTGCCATGGCAGAACATCCCGAAATAGCAGCCGGAGCCGTTCCAGTCCCGGGTATGGGTCAGCTTCTCTGCGGCCCCGGCTTTGCGGATCCCCTGCGCCAGCGGACTGCCTGCAACATCCTGCCCAATCAGCTCCGGGCGGTTTGCGGCAACGACCTGATTGTTCTGCACGATGAACAGCGTGCCGCTGGTTTCTGCCGGGTAGCCATCCAGTATGCTCTGGATGGACAGCGCCGTTTCCTCCACAAATTCCGCCGGGGTGTACCGGTAGGCAAGCAGGAGCAGCTCTGTGCTTTCTGCCCGGTGCGCCGCAACATCCACAGCAGAGCCATCTTCCAGCAGGACGCGCTTCACATAGGTCTTTCGCGGGTAAGATAAAACGTCCAGAACAGCGTCATTTTTCAGCTGGTCGCCAAACCGGTCATAGCCGATGCCGTTGGTCGTGGACTCGCACCGGAGCGTGCCATCCGGTCCCAGAACCGAAATGCCGGTGAGCCAGAGCTTTTCTGTCTGCCTGTTCAGGCACTGCGGGTCGGAGAGGTCAAGCGCAGGATTCTCTGCCAGCTGATGGACTGCGACCGCCGTGCGGCGGAGTGCCTTTGCCGTGATGGTATCGTTGTGCTTTTCAAAGCTGGTGGACTGGGATTTGACAAACTCAAGGGTCTGGCAAAAGCGTTCCTCTGCTGTGCGCATTGCCCGCCAGCTGGAGAAAAAAGCAACACCGGCCATCAAGAGCACGCCGATGATCAGATAGGCTGTCCATATCCTTTTATCCGGGGTGGTTCTGTTTTTACGCGCCAATGGTGTCCACCTCCAGATACTGCGAAGCATTTTCAAGGTATCGGCCAACGATCTGCTCCAGCGTGCCATCCGTGCGCATCTGCGCAAGGGTATCGGTCAGCTGGCTGTCCAGCCCGCGGGTGTCGTTCTTGGCAAAGGCGATGCCCAGCCCGGTGACCAGCAGCGGTTCCTCCAAAATGCGGAAGTCTACGGCATTGTCCTTCATATATTGCAGGATGCCTGTCTCGTGGGCGGCAATGCCGTCCACATAGCCGCAGGCCAGCATTGCGTACTGCACACTGCGGTTTTCGATGCTGAGCACCTCCACCGTCTGCGGGATGCGCGGGTCGGAGCCGCTGAGAAAGATCTCCTCCGGCTTGCCGGTGCTCTGCACGGCGACGGTCTTGCCGGCAAGGTCGCTGAGGGATCGGATGCTGCTGTGGGCATCCACCGCAACCACCTGACGGCTCACCATGTAAGGCCCCGCCCAGCGGTATACCTCTTCGCGTCCATCCATGGAAAAGCAGCCCCAGATACAGTCGATGGCGCCGCTTTCCACAAGATTTGTTTTCTGCTCCCAGTTGATCGTTTCAAACCGGGCAGCATACCCCATGCGGCGGAACGCCTCGGTGGCGATCTCCACATCGATCCCGGTGGGAACACCGTCATTGTTCAGATAGATATAAGGTGGATAGCTGTCGCTTCCCACAACGATTTGTGCAGGACCGCTGTCTTTCGCTTCCTTTTCTCCGCAGGAAGTCAGACTGCTTACGGCAGCAGCTGCCGCCAGCAGCGTGCATCCGTTCAGGAATGCACGGCGTGAGATTCTGTGTTTCATTCGGGCTTTTTATACTCCTGTTTTGATTGCATCCGCAGCTCAGTTGTGCTGCTGTAATTCTTCTTTCAGGGCAGCTTGGATATCCGTCAGGCATTGCAGCAGAAGCGGCTTCCTGTTGATGAAGTTTTTCCAACAGCTGCTGCTCACGCGCTTTGTAATACTCCTCGATCTCGGAAAGTGTATTCACGTTCTAAGCTTCTCCTGCATCATTTACATCGCTTGTGTGCTTCCTCTGCGGAAACGCGCTTGTCCGCTATTTATTTTCGGGGGAATAACACGGAAGCGTTTTACCGTCTGCTCCAGCGCAGCAATATCCACAGGTTTGGACAGGTGCTCGTCCATGCCGGCTTCCCTGCTCTTCTGCATATCCTCAAGGAAGGCATTGGCGGTCATGGCAAGGATGGGAATGGTCCTGCCCAGCGGGTTTTCACCGCTGCGGATGCGGCGGGTGGCTTCCAAGCCGTCCATCACCGGCATCTGCACATCCATCAGGATCATGTCGTACTCGCCGGGCTTTACGCTGGCAAAGGCATCCACGATTTCCTGACCGTTGGAGCAGATGGTGCAGCTTGCGCCATTGGCTTCCAGCAGCATTTCCAGAATTTCGGCGTTGATGGCGTTATCCTCGGCGCAGAGGAACTTCATGCCGGACAGAGGAGAAGTTTCTTCCTCTTCCTCCGGGAGCACCTGTGCCTCTGGCACCGTATCTGCTTCGGCATCAACGGGAAATTCCAGCACCACCTCAAAGCGAGTGCCCTTGCCGGTGGTACTCTCCACATTGATAGAGCCGCCCATCAGGTCAACAATGTTCTTGGTGATGGCCATACCAAGGCCGGTGCCCTGCACCTTGTTGGTACCAGAGCGTTCCTCGCGGGTAAAGGGGTCAAAAAGGGTCTTCTGGTAGGCCTCGCTCATGCCAATGCCGTCATCCTGCACCACAAAGCGGTATCGGGCGTAGTGCTCGTTTCGGGGCAGCTCGTCCACCTCAAACCGGATATGCCCGCCGGTGGGCGTATACTTGACTGCGTTGGAGAGAATATTCATCAGCACCCGATTCAGACGGTTGGGGTCTGCCAGCACATTTTCGTGCTGCAGATGGGTGTTTACCGTAAAGGTCTGGCGGCGCTGGCCTGCCTGCTGGCGGATGATGCTGTCCAGCTGGCTGATCTGCTGGGGCAGATTCATTTTTTTCACATTCAGGGTGGTCTTGCCGCTCTCGATGCGGCTCATGTCCAGAATATCGTTTATGATGCCCAGCAGCAACTGGCCGGAATTTTCCAGCTTGTCCAGATGTTCGGCCAGCTTTTCCGGCTGGTGCAGCTCGTTTTTCATCAGCGTGGTAATGCCGATGATGGCGTTCATGGGGGTGCGGATATCGTGGCTCATGTTGGCAAGGAAGTCCGTCTTAGCCTTGCTGGCGCGCTCGGCGGACTGTAACGCCTCTGCGGCAATGTCCTGTGCCTGCCGCAGCTCATCGTTTACCTGCGTCAGATGGATGTTGTATTGCTCCAGACGGAGGTTCGCTTCTTTTTCTGCCTGCAGCTCCTGCTGCTGCTTTTGCCGCAGGAGAGACCAGCCGACGAAAACTGTTATGACCGAGAACACCATTGCAATGACGATGATGATGACCATGACGATGGTGACCAGCTTCTGCGTATTCACGGCCACATATTCTGCCGGAACAAGGAACGCCAGTGTCCACTGAGCGTTTTCCATCTGCTTCAGGGCGTAGAAATACTCGGTCCCGTCCAGCACGGCGTTGGAATAACAGGAGCCTGTGCGGTCAAGCCGCTCCTTTGCCTCCGCAAAGGAAGAACCGTGCAGATAGGACATCCGGGAGAGCACGGTGTATACGTTATGCCCCTTCAGCAGCTCGGTATCATTGGCGTTGAACAGCTTGAAACCATCGTCATCCAGCACATAGACGCTGTTGTTATTTTCGTAGGCATCACAGCGGAAATAATCGTTCAGCTGGGTCATGCTCTGCGAAATGCCAAAGTAGCGCAGGGTGATCTCTTTTTCTCCGCTTTGCAGTGTGATGGGGGTGGAGAGCTGTTCCAGAAACACCATCCGGGAGTCGTCCACGGTCAGCGAGTTGGAAACATAGCTGACCCGCTGCGGAGAGTCTGCCAGATAGTTCATTTCCCTTAGCAGCCCCATGCCGCCATTCTCGGTATAGTAATGTCCGTCAGAGTCCACGGCAACCAGTTCGATCTGTCTTTCATGGTAATTGGAAAGCTCCGACAGCTTTTTCAGATAGCAATAGAACTCGGTATCGGTCTTTAACGGAGTGCAGTACAAATAATTGCATTGTACATTCACCTCGCTCCAATGGGTGTCGATCACATCCTCCAGACTGCGGAACATCTGGTGGGTGACCTCTTCCATCTGGTTCAGCCGCTCATGGTAGACAAGGTTCTGGATGTAGGTCTGGCTCATGATAAAAAGGGTCAGGATGACCGCAACAATGACAAAGCCGGTGCCCCAAAGCAGCTTTTTATATAGGTTGTTGTTCACATCCGGTATCTCCTGTCCGTTCTGTTCAGCTCCATGCAGTGTCTGCCCGGCTGATGGTGGTGTATGCACCAAAGAAGGCTTTTGCGGCATCCATGCCCACCACGCCGCTGTCTGTGACCGTGGTCTCCGCAGCCAACTGGTCGCTCACACCGCAGATGGCGACCTGATAGGTCTTGCCCGCATCCGGCTGCACCGGGCTTGCCAGCACATAGGGGTAGCCCTTGCCGTTGCCGTAGGCATCGTAGCCCGTGGCCAGCAGGTCGTTGATCTGCTGCCCGGTTAGGGTAACGGTCTGGATGGTGCGGTTCCAGCCGGTGGGCAGGATCACCGAAAGGTCGTAATCCGTAATGCCCTTGGCGTACAGCTTGGCAGCTACGCCGTGATGGTTCTGATCGGTGGGGTTGCCGGGGATCCATGTGCTCAGCGACACCAGCGCAAGGTCGCTGCCGGTAGCCTGTGCAAAGCAGCGGCCCACCAGCATGGCGCAGTCCTCCTGCGAAAGCTCCTCCGTAACGGTAGTGATGGTATCCGGGGTGTTGTTCACCACACTATCCTGATCCTCGTCCAGCTGACGGATCACATCCTCCATGGTGGCATTGCCCTTCATGAAGTCCAGCATTTTAAGGCCAGTGGTCACGATGGTGTTTTCCCAGCCGGAATAGATAAAGGGCGCGGTGTTGCCTGCATTCAGGGCATCGGCGATGTCGGCATAGTAGGTGCCATCCGCTTTTGCATCCTTGAAGGGCAGCAGGCTGCTTTTCAGCGCCGTTGCGGGCTGCAGAGCGCTGGTGCCTGCAACGGTGGAAAGCACACGCATCACCTTGAGCGCATCTTCCAGCTTCTGGGGGTCCTGCTCCAGCTTTTTATTCAGACCGTAGAAGCGGTTCACATTCAGCACAAAAACGTTCTGGGTGCCGTCCTCCGAGAGAAACGGCATCAGCCCGTATTTATCGGCGTTGCCGTCTGCTTCCACGATGCCGTTGGTGCCGCCCATCAGAAACAGGGTGTTGCCCTCGGTCATCCTCTGCCGGGTCACATTGTCGTCAAGAGCGTCGCCGGTGTCGTTCAGCATCCCGATGTCCTTCCACTTCTGGACATAGGCCATCGCCTGCATCATGCCGGGGGTATTGCTGACATTCGCCTTACCGGACAGATAATCCCGCTGCCACAGCCTGCCGTCCAGTGTGCCGAGGAAATCGGCGTCCGCAATGTTGCACAGATACTGGAAACCATAGCCCGGATACTGGATCTGCGGCAGACAGAGATCGACCCCGGCTTCCTTTGCCTTTGCAGCCAGTTCTTCCAGCTCAGCGAAAGAATTGGGCAGCTCCCAGCCGTATTTTTTCAGCAGGGTCTTGTTGTAGGTGATGCCGTAGCAGTTGTAGGTCGAGGGCAGCAGGTAGATGGCACCGTTGTCGAACACGTCCTGCAGACGGGACTCCACATAGTTATCCGTAAAATCGTAGCCGGAAAGGTCCAGCAGTTTGTCGGAGACCAGATCGATCCGGGGGTCGTAGTAGGTCAAGGTGCAGACGTCCGGCAGGTCGCCCGCCGCAAACATATTCTGCAAACAGGTGGTGGTGTTATCGCCGCTGTAGGGCACGACCTCGATGTTCACTTCCGGGTAAACGTTGTGTACCTGCTCAATAAAGGCTTCTATCTCCTTATAAGGTGCCATAAAGGTGATGGCTTCGTGCGCATCGTCTTTTTTAGCCGTTTCGGTCTTACCGCCGCCGCAGGCAGTCAACGCCGCCGTGGCTGCCGTAATGCCGCAGACCTGCAAAAAAGAGCGGCGGGAGATCTTTTTCATCATATAAATTATACCTCCCTCACATTATCGGAAAGTGCAGTAGCACAGTGCTGCCCTAGCTATTCTTACACATCCCATAGGAATCCACACACCCGCGGCCTGTCCGCATGGGCTTTGCGCCGAGCTTCCATAAAATAACATTATTATTGTACCATTGCAACAAAAGTGTTTCAAGTTGTTTTTGAAGGCTTTTACATACGAAAGAATTTTTTATATCTGATTCTGCCTTTTGCATGGCATAAAATGCAAAACGACCTATTGAGGAAATAATCGTAGATGGTTACCATGAATGGAAAAAATGTGCAGGCTCATCATCAACACTAAACCACCCAGTGTGAAGAAGAGCTTTTCACATCCGGCGGCTGCGTGGATCAGCTGCTGCCAAAGGCCCTTTTTCTGCATAAACAAGATCCAGCCCATGGAGGCAATGTAGGCCATGCCGACACCGAGATGACTGAGCATTATCTCCATGTTCTACAACACCGGCACCCGGCTGGGGCTTATCCACGAAACAGGTCATCGAAAAACTGAAACTGCTGACCGATGCGGAGTTTGCCGAACTGGAATTTCCCCCGGACTGATTATTGCCGCCTGCGGGCGGCGTACATAAAGTATTTTGTTCTTCCAAAAGATATGCTATAATCAAATT
>ENA-ORTF01000563-ORTF01000563.1-human-gut-metagenome-genome-assembly--contig:-NODE-563-length-48192-cov-11.886781_pt1 | contig 48192 bp, 45 predicted proteins | sample MGYA00241908_ERZ509180 | MGnify/ENA primary metagenome ERZ509180 (study PRJEB26280, sample SAMEA2338814) | human gut metagenome | biome: human gut; feature: human-associated habitat; material: faeces... | reverse complement strand
CGCCTGATTCGGGAAAGCGTAATGCGTTGTATACGCGGCTGAGCGCAAAAACGCCCGCCAGCTGTCGGCATTGTCTGCCACATCGGCAATCGCCTGATGTGCCTGCCGCAAAATATTTTGGTAATTCGCCAATCGGTTTCATCTCCTTTGCGGTAATAAAAAAGCCCTGCACATGGCTGTGCAGAGCCGACGATAATATATAGGGCACTCCCTTATAATATAGCAGATAATAAGGGAAAATTTCGGTTCATTTATGAAAGCATTTCCTTTGCTGAGCTGGTTTATTATCGTTCTTCGCGCGCAACGCTGCGTTTTTTTGCTTGTTCCAGCCCCGGCAGCAAGTCATCCACCTGTTTGTAACCAATCGGCTCCACATAATAGGCGTGTGCCTCACAGCCCTCATGCGTCACAATAATATCGCTGACAGACAAAGAGCGCATCTTCCTGCCGTTGGGGCGGTTTTCCTGATTGTGCAGGCAGTAAAGGCTGTCCAGTGTCTGCCAGCATTCCATCTGCCCACGGTACACCAGCTTATAGGATGCGGCATTTATATGGTCTTTGGTGTAGTCATACCGTAAAAACGCAATCTCACGGTCGTTGGTCTGGTAGATTTCATACGGCAGCAGCTCATGCTTTTCACTTCGCAGCCCCCACGGAAAAATGGTGCCCTTTTCAAAGGCAAGGGGCTGGCTCAGATTCTCCGGAAACACAACCGGAATCATGGGTTCGCCGCAATACAAAGAAGCATAAATTCTGGTTTTGAATTCCTCTGCATCGACATACGGAATGCGTTCCTGAACACATCCGCCATTGTCAAGATATTCGATATAGCCGATGACATTATCGTGTTTGTTCATCTCGGTGATTCTCCTTTATAATTAACGGCTCATCCTTTCCCAAAAAGAAATCTTACTTCCAAAGCGCTCATCCGACGGTCGGACCTTGGCAATCGGCAAATCACCGGACAGCATATCTTCCACCTGTGGGAAGAACAGAAGCCGATTGTAGCGCTCTGCCTGTTCTTTGGAAAGCCCCAACATTTTGGACTCACTGAGTCCAAAAACCAGAAACCGCCCGCGTATCGTGCAGCCATCTTCCAGCTGTCTGTTGTATTTCAGCAGGCTTTGGTTTTTACTGCACACAACGCCGATTTTCGATGTGCCGAACGGTTTCAGCAGCAAACTGTCGCCCTCAATCACTTCGGAAACCGCTGCCTGCGGGCTGTCAAAGGCAGCCTGATAGGGGCAGTAGCCCGGTTCTATAATCAAAACTCTTGTCATACTGCCACCTCATCGTTCGTAATCCTGCCGCTTGCGGTAGTAGTTTTCCAAAATTTTCAGGATGGTGCGTTCCATCTGTTCGGAGGAAAAGCCCTTGGGAAAATAGCGCTCGACCTTGGAAACAGCAATCGTGAGCTGCGGCTCGCGCGGCTTTACGCTGGGGGAACGGGCAGACATGATCCCGTGAATCTTGTCTTTCGTCAGAACACTTTCCTTGCTGGCAGCTTTCAGCTTCTGCGCTTGGGATAATGACGGTGTGCAGCCTTCCTCTTCCATGTAAGAGAGAAATTCTTCCTGTTCCTCCGGCGTCAGGTAGCTCAGCTCCACCGCAGGGGTGGTCTTGAGTCTGCCGTCATCCACAAGCTGCATCAGGTCAGGGGTGAGTTTGTTCAGCCGGATAAAACGCTCTACTTGGCGGCTGCTGTCACCGGCAGTTTCGCCAATGATTTGCGTACTTCGGTTTCCAGAAAAATGTGCGCCAAGTTGGCGCGCATTTTCTTTTGACGGTCTACCGAGCTTTCTGTTGATTGCCTCCAACTTCATCTGGTACGCCTTGGCCTTTTCGCTTGGCAAAATATGCTCGCGCTGGCAGTTGGAATCCACCATCAAAATAATGGCGGTGTCATCGTCCATATCCCGCACAATGCAGGGCATAGTATCCACTCCGGCGCGCCGGCTGGCGTGGCAGCGGCGGTGCCCGGCTACAATTTCATATCCGCCGTCCCGTCGCGGGCGAACGATGGCAGGTGTCATCACGCCATATTCTTTGACGCTGTCCACCATCTTGTCCATTTCTTCATCGTCGCGCACCTGAAACGGATGTCCCTCAAAGGGGTGCAGCTCAGACAGCGGCAGGATCTGGATTTTCTCCAACTTGGCATCCTGCCGTTCTTCCTCAGTGGAAAACAAGTCATCTATCGAGGGCAGTCGGATGTTTTTCGCGAGATCTCTCACCCTTTTCCACCTCCTTTGCCAATGCTCTGTAAGCAGTACTCGCCGGGCATTGCTTACTATAACGAAGTACGCTCTCCGATTTAGTAAGGCTTTCACCGACTCTGGTGCAGCGCGGAACGATTGCCTGATAAATGCGCGTGTGCGGACCATAGCTTGTGTGAATGGCTTTGATCATATCCCGTGTCATATTGGTACGATGGTCTGCCATGGTAATCAGGACACCGTCAATCTCCAGTTTAGGATTGATTTTCCTGCGAATTTTACGGATGGTGCCAATGATACTGGCAAGACCTTCGACGTCAAGAATCAGCGGCTGTACGGGAATCAAAACACTGTCTGCGGCTGCAAGAGAGGCGGTGACAAGGTTGCCGAGTTCCGGCATACAGTCAATCAGACAATAGTCGTATTGCCCTTGAAATGGTTCCAACGCCCATTGCATTACGCATTCACGCATAAAGGTATTTGTCAAACTTCGCTGCAAATCAGAAAGTTGAATGTTGGCGGGAATGACATCTACTTTTTCATCGGTATGGATAACAACATCGGGCGGGTCTGCCTCGTTGCAGGCAGCCTCAATCAGCTCTTTCAGGGACGCACCTTCGTTCCCCTGCGAACAGCCAAGGTATCGGCTCAGGCTGGCCTGCGGGTCGGCGTCCACCAGCAGAACTTTATTACCCATATCTGCCAATGCTACGCCCAAGTTTACGGCGGTCGTGGTTTTGCCCACACCGCCTTTTTGGTTTGCGATTGCGATGGTTTTCAAATTTGCACCTCCATGTTTTTATTTTTGGCATACAAAAGCCCCGCAAGGCAAAACGCTTTGCGGGGCAGAGAGCATATAAAGACAGCCGAGAACGCTCTCGGCTGTGGTGAGTTGTGAATGATTTAATTGTTTAGCAACGCTTTATATTTGGCGCGGTCGGCAGAGGCTACTCCGAGCAGGTCCATCGCCTTATCAGCAGAAAGCGATGCATTTTTCATAAGATTGCGGATGGATATTAAAAGACTGGATTCCGCACCTTCCGCGCGCCCTTCCGCGCGGCCCTGCGCACGTCCCTCTGCAAGATTTTTTTCTTTTTCGCCTTTCAGCAAATAACTCCCGTAATCACACATTTCGGAAAACCTCCTTTCAAAGTCTCCTGTAAATTCAATACCATATTCTTCGGTCAGTTGTCGCTTCTTCTCGCTCTCGCTCAAATTTTTAGACAACAGCGCATTGAGCAGGCCAACAACATCACTTTGCTGCACTGCGCTGTTCTCTCCAAGGCACAGCAACATAACGCACAGCTTATCGTAATGGTTGGCATCCTCATGCTGCGCACCGTAGATTGTGTGCTCGGTCACATCATAGGTGTTGACAGCGCCTTGCCATTCCTTCGGCGGGTCCAGGCATATCCAAATCGAATATACCTTCACAATATTCTGATAATCCGAGCCTGTGAATTCGCGACCCTTTTGCGCCGAGATCATTCTTGCACAATAGTATAAGCCACGCGTCACCAGATGATACGATCCGCCGCGCTTATCGCCGGGCGTAAACTCGCCCTGCGCCTCCAAGTTGATGATCATATGGGCGCGGGAGCTTGTGTGCGGCAGCAAGGCGTCAAACTGGATATCATAAAGCACTGTGCCCTCGTAGGACGTTGTATCCTCGTTGGCATTGCCCTTGATTTTGTCGGCGTGATACTTTCCTGTTAAGTCCTGCCCCACGGGGATCTCGCCAATCGCAGGTTCGCCCTCGATGCAGCGGTAGACTTCCTCCTCGGTACAATCCTTATATTCGGGAACAGCACCATGCAAAATTTTGGCAAGGACCACCTTGCTGGCAAGCAAGCGCTTGCAGGCGGCATCGGATGGGGCGGTGTCAGCCGTTGCCGTAATAGCCTCATTCATGGATTCGTCCTGCATCACGCTCGCCTCCCCTCGCCTTGTAATTGCATTATAACGTAAAGTTGTGAATATTTCAAGAGTTCACCGTACATTCTGTATGCCCTGCCTTTCTGACCTGCTTTTCATTCTATTGCAAAGTATAATCAACATATCGTTATAATCCTTGCCCAGCGCCGGCGGAGTGATCCGCACCGTCAGCCCGTGCGCGGCAAGGTGCTCTGCCAACCTTTCGGCAAAATCACGCCCGCGCTCGTCGTTATCCAAGCACAGACGCACCATTTTGATCTGTGGGTGTGCATCCAAGAAGCGATCTGCCGCCATGTAATTCAGCCCGTTGATCGCCAAGTAGTGTGTGCTGCGCCAGTCGGCTTTTGCCATAAGGTGCAGGGAAGCGCCCGACATCGCATCGATGGGCGCCTCGTAAATTTCCAGACGGGTGGAATCCCGTGAAGCGGCAGGCAGGCAAAAGCCGTAGCTTTTATCGCTGCCCGTCACATCGCCGCGAAACTTGCTGTTGCACCCGCGCAGACTTGCCGCGTGCGGAGCGCCGTCCTTACCACGCCCAATAAACACACAATTTTTGTAACCGCTGCGCGTGGTCTGCGCGACAATGCCTGCCGCAACGCAGGTTTGCAGCACTTTTTCGTGGATACAGCGCCGCCGCAGGTATGCCAAGGCCGCCTCGTTGCCTGCGTCCAGCGCTGGCAAGGCAAACGGCTTGTTCTCCTCAGACTTAGCACTTATAGACGGTTTAACCTGCTGAAAGAGAGCAGGTTCAGGCTCGGTCTCGCACAGACAGCGCACCGCACTCACGAAGTCCATGCCTTTGACGCGGATCAGGTAGTTCAGCGCGGTTTTGCCGCCGATGTTCCGGCTACACCAGTGCCACAGCCCGTTATCGCTGATACACAGACTGTCGTGGGTGCGCGTTCTGTAATCGTGCGCACCCACCCGCACCAGCTCCTGCGGCTCGTAGGTCATCATGTAGGTCAGCAAATCCATCTGCTTGGCTTGCTCGATCTGCTGTTTGGTTACTCCTCGCATACGTTACCTCCAAATTTTTCTTGCAAAATAGAAGTGCCCCGCTTATAATACAAGCAGGGCATCGTGAACCATATTTGCTTTTTCAGCTTGTCAATTTTCTTAGCTTGTAGAGGGGGTCTGGGGGAGATTCGCGGCTGAAGCGTTCTCCCTAAAAGGTACACTTCCCCCTATGCGCCGGATAAAAAAAGCCGACCTTATTTAAAAGGCCGGCGGTGGTTTTGGGTTCTCACTCCAATGCCATAGATTCAGTACATGGATGAATCTTGCGTGATTTTCGTCAGAAGGTGCACGTTTTTGCACGTTTTTTGCACGTCAAATCCCATTACATGGTCTGCAAATGCCGACGTTTTACGCAAAACCTGCAAAATATGCACATAGTAAAATGCCGTCAAAGCGAGAATTTGACGATACAGCGGTACGAAAAGTAATGCTATAACGTCGCTACGAATCAGAAGGTCGGGGGTTCGAGTCCCTTCCGGCGCACCAAGGTCACTTGCGATTGCAAGTGACCTTTTTTGTTTATATGTTGCAGTCTTATGATACTGTTGTGCAACATACATTTGCCATATTAACAAACGCCGCCTTCATTCGGGAGAATTCCGAATGAAGACGGCGTTGTTTCTGATATGTTGTTTTACCCCTTCTCAAACTCCTTCGCCACATCCTGCAGCAGCTGTCTGATGGGCAGGTGCTGGGGGCAGACGCGCTCGCACTGGCCGCAGCGGATGCAGTCCGAGGCGCGGGAGCCGGGCCCGGTGTGGACATCCTCATAGTAGTAGTCCGCGTTCCAGTCGTGGTGGGTGTGCTTCGTGTTCATGATGGCGAACAGGTCGGGGATGGAGATATGCTTCGGGCAGCCGTCGGTGCAGTAGCGGCAGGACGTGCAGGGGATCAGATCCTGCTTGCGGAAGATCTCCACCACCTTGGAAACGGCGGTACGCTCGGCATCGTTCAGCGGCGTAAAGTCCTTCATGTAGCTCAGGTTGTCCTGCATCTGCTCCATGCTGCTCATGCCGGACAGCACCATCAGCATACCGGGGAAGCCCGCGGCAAACCGGATGGCATAGCTGGCGGGGCTGCCGCCGTGCAGGGCGTCCAGCACGGCTTTTGCGTCGTCGGGCAGGTTGACAAGGCTGCCGCCCTTGACCGGCTCCATGACCAGCACGGGCTTGCCATGTCTGCGGCAGACCTCATAGCACTTGCGGCTCTGGACGGCCACGTCGTCATAGTCCAGATAATTGAACTGGATCTGCACGACCTCGATGGCCGGATAGTCGGTCAGAATCTGCTCCAGCACGGCGGCGCGGTCATGGAACGAGATGCCCACATGGCGGACCTTGCCCTCGGCCTTGAGGGCGAAGGCCGTCTCATAGGCGCGGCAGTCCCTGTAGTGCTGGTAGTTTGTCGTGCTCTGGGAGTGCATTAAATAAAAGTCAAAGTAATCCACGCCGCAGGCTGCAAGCTGGCTCTCAAAGAACGGGCGGATGTCCTCTTCCTTTTTAAAATAGGATCCGCTCAGCTTGTCGGTCAGGACATAGTCCTCCCGCGGGTAACGGCTGGTCAGGCACTCCTTCAGTGCCAGCTCGCTCTTGCCCTGAAGGTAGCCGTGGGCCGTGTCAAAATAATTGAAGCCCTGCTCCAAAAAGCAGTCCACCATCTGTTTCGTCTGCTCCATATCGACGTCCTCGCCGATCATGGGCAGGCGCATACAGCCGAAGCCGAAATTCTTCCTGATCTTTTCCATTTGTAAATGCTCCATTCGCAAGGTTTACCTTTCACAGATCTCTCCGGGGTAGGTTTTTCTCTTGGCCCCCTCTGCGAGGGGGCTCCGCCCGCAGGCGGTGGGGGAGAGAACCTTGCGGCAATCCGAAGCATTTCGGGCTATTGCAAGGTTCTCTCCCTCCGCCCCTTCGGGGCACCTCCCTCGCAGAGGGAGGCATGAATCTTTACGCCAGCTCAAACATCCCGTGATACAGCTGGTAATACTCGCCCTTTTTGGCCAGCAGCTCGTCGTGGGTGCCGCGCTCGATGATATGGCCATGCTCCAGCACGATGATGGCGTCCGCGTTGCGCACCGTGGAAAGCCGATGCGCGATGACAAACACCGTGCGGCCCTCCATCAGGCCGTCCATGCCCTTCTGGATCAGCGCCTCGGTGCGGGTGTCGATGCTCGACGTGGCCTCGTCCAGAATCAGCACCGGCGGGTCGGCGACGGCGGCGCGGGCGATGGCCAGCAGCTGGCGCTGTCCCTGGCTCAGGTTTGCGCCGTCGCTCGTCACCATCGTGTTGTACCCCTGCGGCAGGCGGCGGATGAAGGAGTCGGCGTTCGCAATTTTGGCCGCCTTTTCAATTTCTGCCTGTGTCGCGTCCAGCTTGCCGAAGCGGATGTTGTCCGCCACCGTGCCGGTGAACAGGTGGGTGTCCTGCAAGACGACGCCCAGCGAGCGGCGCAGGTCGTTTTTCTTGATGAGCCGCACATCCATGCCGTCGTAGGTGATGGACCCGCCCGACACCTCATAAAAGCGGTTGATGAGGTTGGTAATCGTGGTCTTGCCCGCGCCCGTGGAGCCGACAAAGGCAATTTTTTGCCCCGGCTTGGCGTAGAGCGAGAGGTTCTGCAGAATCATCCGGTCCGGCGTGTAGCCAAAGCTGACGTCGTGGAACCGCACGTCGCCGTGCAGCGGCTCGAGCGGAACGTCGGGACGGCGGCGGTCACACCAGGCCCAGCGACCCGTGCTCCCGGCGCACTCGGTCAGCGTACCGTCGCTGTTTTCCCGCACGCTGACCAGCTCCACCGTGCCCTCGTCGATCTCCGGCTTTTCCTCCATGACCGTGAAGATACGCTCCGCACCCGCCAGCGCCGCCAGCAGGAAGTTGCCCTGCTGGGTCAGCTGGTTGATGGGCAGCGTCGTCTGGCGTACAAAGACCAGATAGCTGGCCAGGCTGCCGAGGTCGGACCAGCCCCACATGACCATGAGGCCGCCGACCACCGCAATGACCGCGTAGTTCAGGTAGCCGATGCTGACGACGGCGGGAATCATCGTGGCGGCGTAGCTCTGCGCGCCGGTGCCGGCCTCGCGCAGCTTTTCATTGCGGGCGGCAAAGGCGGCCATGTCGGCCTGCTGGTGGTTGAACACCTTGACGACCTTCTGCCCGGCGATCATCTCCTCCATGTAGGCGTCCAGCTCACCGAGGCTGGCCTGCTGGCGCGCATAAAAGGCGCGGCTGCGCTGTGTCGAGTAGTTGATATACCAGAACATGGCAATATAGCCAACGACCACCAGCAGCGAGAGCCGCCAGTTGAGGATGAACAGCAAAAGCAGCGTGCCTGCGACCTGAATAAAGGTCTGGATGACCACCGCAAAGCTGTTGTTCAGCGCGTCCGAGATCGTGTCCACGTCGTTCGTGAACAGGCTCATCAGATCGCCCTTGCGGTTCGTGTCAAAGTAGTGCAGCGGCAGCGTCTGCAGATGTGCGAACAGGTCGCGGCGAATGTCCTGCAAAATCTTCTGCGCGGCACGGACCATGAGCTGGGTGTAGCCCAAGGTAGACAGTGCGCCGACGATGTAGATGCCCGCGGTCAGCGCCACGACGCCGGCCAGATAGGCGGCACTGCCGTTTTCCAGCACGCCGTTGACGATGGGGCGGATCATGTAGGTGCCCAGCAGCGCGGCCAGCGCACTGACCGCCGCCAGCAGGCCGACGACGCCGAGCATGATTTTGTGGCGGCCCAGATAGTCCATGAAGCGGCGCAGCGTGTGCCGCAGGTCCTGCGGGCGCTTACCGCCGAATGGCTTCGCCATCTGCGTCGCCCCCTTTCATCTGGGAATGGTAAATTTCCTGATAGATCGTATCTTTTGCCAGCAGCTCGTCATGCGTGCCCACGGCATGCAGCCGCCCGTCGTCCAGAATGACGATGAGGTCGGCGCTCTGCACCGACGTGATGCGCTGGGCAATGATGAGCTTGGTCACGCTGCCCAGTCCGGCCAGCGCATGGCGGATGCCCGACTCCGTCGCCGTGTCCACGGCACTGGTGGAGTCGTCGAAAATCAGCACCTTCGGGTGCTTGAGCAGCGTCCGCGCAATGCAGAGGCGCTGCTTCTGCCCGCCCGAGACGTTGCACCCGCCCTGGCCCAGGTCGGTGTCAAGGCCGTCGGGCATCCGGGACAAAAATTCGTCCGCACGGGCGGCGCGGCAGGCGGCCCAGAGGTCGTCGTCCGTCGCGTCGGGATTGCCCCATTTCAGGTTATCGCGGATCGTGCCGGAGAACAGCAGGTTCTTTTGCAGCACGATGCCGACGGCGTCCCGCAGGGCGTTCACGTCGTAGCCGCGGACGTCGCGCCCGCCGACCCGGACCGTGCCCTCGGTGGCGTCGTACAGGCGCGGAATGAGCTGGACGAGCGTCGTTTTGGCCGCGCCCGTGCCGCCGATGATGCCCACCGTCGCACCTGCCGGGATGTGGAGCGTGATGTCGGAGAGGGCATTTTTCTCCGCCTTGGCGTTGTATTTGAAGCTGACGTGGTCAAAGTCGATTTGGCCGTCGGGGATGGTGTCCACCGGCGCGGCGGCGTTTGCAAGGTCGGGCGTCTCGGTCAGGACCTCACGGATGCGGCGGGCGCTGGCCAGCGAGCGGGACATCTGCAGAAAGACGCCGGAGAACATCATGACCGAGTTGAGCACCTGCAAAACATAGCTCAAAAACGCCGTCAGCTGGCCGACGGACATCGTGCCGACGAGGATATAATTGCCGCCGAACCAAAGGATGCAGACGATGGCCGTATACATGACGGTCTGGAACGCAGGCAGGTTGAGGACGGCATAGCGGAATGTTTCTGTCGAAGCATCGCTCAATTCCGTGTTGACGGTGTCGAACTGGGCGTTCTCGTAGTCGCCGCGGACGAACGCTTTGATGGCGCGGATGGCGGTCAGGGACTCTTGGATGCGGCCATTCAGGTGATCCACGGCGCTCTGCTGGCGGCCATAGAGCGGACCGACCTTTGTGACGATCCAGGCGAGGACGGCGGCCAGAATCGGCGTTGTGACGAGGAATACAATCGTCAGCCGCGGGCTGAGCACGCAGGCCATCGCCAGCCCCATGCAGAGCATGACCGGGCTGCGCACCAGCGGACGCAGACCGGCGTTGACGGCGTTGAGCATGACCGTGACGTCGGTGGTCATGCGGGTGACGAGGGACGCATCGGAGAAGCGGTCGAGGTTGGCGAAGTCGAATTTCTGCACGGCGGCATACTCCGCCATGCGCAGCTCTGCCGCGAACCCGTTTGCGAACCGCGCCGCGTACCGCGCATACAGCAGCCCCGTGATAAGCGCAAGCACCGCGCACAAAATCATCAGCCCGCCCTGCCGGAAGATGACGGCCATGTTATGGGCGGGCACACCGTCATCCACGAGGGTGGACATCAGGACGGGGATGACCATTTCAAAGATACATTCAATAAAGATCAGCCCCACCGCCGCGAACAGATCGCGCCGGTACGGGCGGGCATAACGGAAGATTTTGCGCAGATCCTGCATGGGTGGCTCCTTGCGGTGGGGGTAGGATGGTAAGAGTTGTAAGGGGGGCGGGAGATCGGGCAAGGCCCGTCAAAGCCCCTCAGGCCTCGCGGGCTCGGCCAGCTCCCCTGTGAGGGGAGCCTTTTGCGCGGGCGAAGCCCGCGAGGGAAGCCTCCCCATCAGGGGAGGTGGCCGCGAAGCAGGCCGGAAGGGTTCAGCCCGTTGACGGTGGGCATAGCAAAGCCGCGGGCCGGGCATGCCCGGCCCCTACGGACTGCCGTGAATCGTTGTGCACGAGAGGGGCGAGGGAGGGCGGCAGCCCGCCCCTTTGCAGTTGACGGGCGGTTGCCCGGGAACGGGTGGTGACGTAAGGCCCGTCGGGACCCTTCAGGCCTCGCACGCTCGGCCAGCTCCCCTGATGGGGAGCCTTTTGCGGGCTACCGCCCGAGATTATAGCAGCCGTTAAAGACCACGGGGGTTCGGGGGAACACCCGACTCAAAAGTGGAGGAAGGCTCGGCGGAGTTAAGAACGGACAGTAATACTGCGTCCGTTTAGCCGCCGAGACTTCCGACTTCCGCTTTGGGGTTCTTAGGGGCGTGCAGCCCCTAAGGCGGGGTCCGCTGCATCCGCAACAGCGGGACTTTTCTTTGCTACTTTCTTTTGGTCACAAAAGAAAGTAGGAGTTCCCGGGAGACTGCCGTTAAAACTTTAGCCGAGAAAGGAAAAACCATGCCAAACCATGCTGAACAGCTCGCACAGGAGCTGAACTTAAACGTCAAAAACGTGCAGGGCGCGATTGAACTGATCGACCAGGGCAATACGATCCCGTTTATTGCCCGCTACCGTAAGGAAGCCACAGGCTCGATGGATGATCAGGTCCTGCGTGACCTCGGGGATCGTCTGGAATATCTCCGCGGCCTCGATAAGCGCAAGGATGAGGTCACGTCCTCCATCACCGAGCAGGGCGCGATGACGCCCGAGCTGACCGCCGCACTGTCCAAGGCGAAAACCCTCGCCGAGGTCGAGGACATCTACCGCCCGTATAAGCCCAAGCGCAAGACCCGCGCCAGCATCGCCAAGGCGCGCGGTTTGCAGCCGCTGGCCACGGCCATCTTCCGCCAGGACGCCGCATTTGACCCCGAGAAGGCCGCCGCGGACTACCTCAACGACGAGGTCCCAGATGCTGCCGCGGCGCTGGCCGGGGCACAGGATATTATTGCCGAGGCGGTCTCCGATGATGCCGCCTGCCGCGCCGAGCTGCGCCGCTACTACCGCGCGTTTGGCCGTGTCGCCAGCGCCAAGGCCAAGGACGAGGACAGCGTCTACGCCCAGTACTACGACTACGCCGAGCCGCTGAACAAGATCCCCGGCCACCGCGTGCTGGCACTGGACCGCGGCGAGCGCGAGGGCTTTTTGAAGGTCACGATTCAGGTCGACGCCGAGCGTGCCGCGGGCATCGTCAGCTGGATGTTCGCCCGCAAAAAGACCGGCGGCAAAAGCGCCGAGCTTGTGGATGCCGCCGCCCGCGACGCCTACAGCCGCCTCATTCATCCCAGTCTTGAAAACGAGCTGCGCGGCGAGCTGTCCGATGCCGCCGCCGAGGGCGCAATTAAGGTCTTTGGCGATAATCTGCGCCAGCTGCTTTTGCAGCCGCCCATCCGCGGCAAAACGGTCATGGGTCTGGACCCCGGCTACCGCATGGGCTGCAAGGTCGCTGTCGTTGACCCCACCGGCAAGGTGCTGGACACGAACGTCGTCTATCCCGTGCCGGAGTTCAAGCGCGTGGACCAGGCAAAAAAGACCATCAAGGCGATGGTTTTGAAGAACGGCGTCGAGGTCATGGCCATCGGCAACGGCACGGCGGGCCACGAGACGGAGGAATTTGCCGCCGAGGTCATCCGCGAGCTGGCCGACGAAAAGAACCTGCATTTGCAGTATATGGTCGTCAGCGAGGCCGGCGCGTCGGTCTACTCCGCCAGCAAGTTGGCCGCCGAGGAGTTCCCCCAGTTTGACGTCAACCTGCGCAGCGCCGTGTCCATCGCACGCCGCTTGCAGGACCCGCTGGCCGAGCTGGTCAAGATCGACCCCAAGGCCGTCGGCGTCGGCCAGTACCAGCACGACATGCCCCAGAAGCGCCTGAATGAGACGCTGGACGGCGTGGTCGAGGACTGCGTGAACAGCGTCGGCGTCGATCTGAACACTGCCTCCGCGCCGCTGCTGCGCCGTGTGGCGGGCGTCAGCGCAGCCACCGCCAAAAATATCGTCGCCTGGCGCGAGGAGGAGGGCGCGTTCACCTCCCGTGCGCAGCTGAAAAAGGTCAAGGGCCTCGGCCCCAAGGCGTATGAGCAGTGCGCGGGCTTCCTGCGGCTGCCCGAGGCGAAGAACCGCCTGGACGCCACCGCCGTCCATCCCGAAAGCTACGCCGCCGCCAAGGCCCTGCTGGACGCCTGCGGCTACACGGCTGCCGAAATCGGCACAGACAAGCTGGCGGGTCTGCCCGGCGTCGTCAGGGCCAAGGGGGCCGGGACCCTCTGTGAGGCGCTGGGCGTGGGCGAGCCGACGCTGAACGATATTGTGGCCGAGCTGTGTAAGCCGGGACGCGACGTCCGCGACAGCCTGCCCAAGCCGCTGCTGCGCAGTGACGTCATGGGTCTGGACGATCTGAAGCCCGGCATGGAGCTGACCGGCACTGTGCGCAACGTCATCGACTTCGGCGCGTTCGTCGATCTGGGTGTGCATCAGGACGGCCTGGTCCATGTTTCACAGATCAGCGATAAATTTATCAAGCACCCGCGCGAGGTACTCAAGGTCGGCGACATTGTGCGGGTCAAGGTGCTGAATGTGGACACCGCTAAGAAGCGCATCGCCCTGACGATGAAGGGCGTGCCCCAGCAAAACTAATACAAAACCGGCACGAACATATATAAATGTTGCATATAAAAAAGATGATGTTAAGACTTTAACAAGATAAGTCGTACATTTACACCAAAACACGACAAAAAGCATTCAGAAAACGAAAATATTTGTTGTCAAGTACATAATATATGTGAAAGCGAAAGGCCGCGGCGGGCAAAACTCGGGCATTCTGACCAAAAGCCAAAAATGAAGGATTTTCTCTTTTGTGCAGGAAATGGAAAAAATCGGATTTGTGCATTGTGAACAAAGAAACGGCACATAATTATGCTATAATGCCCAATGTAAGGAGCAAATAGAGCATGGTGGATCACCTCCTTACCGCAAGCCGTGCGCCCGGTTCCGCCCTGGACACCGGTGCTGAAGATACGGCAGATTGCGTGGGATTATTTCGGAGGTCATTTATTATGGTGAAACAAGTCAAGGTTTCCAATTTTACCGAGGTCAAGGGAATCGTGTCTGCTGCCGCCAAGTGTTATAACGATGTCGGCGTGCATGACATGAAGGGCAGCATTGCCGATGCCAAGAGCATCCTGGGCATGATGAGCCTGGATTTCAGCCATCCCGTCAAGATCGTCTGTGAGGATGAGCGCGACCTGAACAGCGTTGTCAACGCGATCAAGCAGTAAAATAGGAAGGACCGCCCCACGGTGTAAAAGCCGCGGGGCGGTTTTTACACCGTGGGGCTGCGCCCGCAGGCGCGTGTCGGAGTGCAACCGCCGTAGGCGGCACTTGGCACGGAGACTGAAACTGTCCGCGAAGCGGACTGATGAGGGCGGAGCCTATTGTTATAGCCCGTAAATGGGCTGTATCCATAAGCCCACCCCTCATCCGGCCCTGCGGGGCCACCTTCCCCCGCGGGGGAAGGCAAGGAGTGCATCACGCCGCTGCGTAAAATTTTCTGAAAATAGAAAGTTTGAAAACACGAGAAAAAAAGAGCATTTGAGAGAATTCGTGAGCAAGCGCAGTATAAATTAAAATTCTTGCCAAAACCCGTTGACTCTGCTGCCCTTTTCTGCTATAATCACACTTGCGCGAAAAAGCGTCCTGCGGGGCGCTGTTAAATACCGTTATTAGACGGACGTGTTAATTTCTCAATGGAGGTTCCTACTATGAGCACGACTCTCGCTAAGCCCGCTGAAATGGCTGACCGCAAGTGGTATGTGATCGACGCCGCCGGCAAGCCCCTCGGCCGCGTTGCTGCCAAGGCTGCTGTCATCCTGCGCGGCAAGAACAAGACCACTTTCACCCCCAACGTTGACTGCGGTGACCACGTCATCATCATCAACTGCGATGAGGCTGTCCTGACCGGCAAGAAGCTGGAGAAGAAGTTCCATCGCACTCATTCCGGCTGGATCGGCGGCCTGAAGGAGACCCAGTACAAGACCCTGATGGCTGAGAACAGCGACAAGGCCATGACCTACGCTGTCAAGGGCATGATCCCCTCTAACACCATCGGCACCAAGGCTATGACCCGCCTGCACTGCTACAAGGCTGCTGACCATGCTCATGCTGCTCAGAAGCCCGAAGCTGTTGAGATTTGAGTGAGGAGGCAATAGAAGATGTACGAAACCAAACCTTATTTCTACGGCACTGGCCGTCGTAAGCATTCCGTTGCCCGCGTTCGCGTTTACAACGGCACCGGCAAAATGACCATCAATGGCCGCGACATCAACGACTACTTTGGTCTGGAGACCCTGAAGCTGCTCGCCAACAGCCCGCTCGTTCTGACTGAGAACGAGGGCAAGTTCGACGTTGTCGTCAACGTCGTCGGCGGTGGCTGTGCCGGCCAGGCTGGCGCTATCCGCCACGGCCTGTCCCGCGCCCTGCTGCAGTTCAACCCCGAGCTGCGCTCCACCCTGAAGAAGGCCGGCTTCCTGACCCGCGATCCTCGTATGAAGGAACGTAAGAAGTACGGTCTCAAAGCTGCCCGTCGTGCGCCTCAGTTCTCCAAGAGATAACAGGCCCGACAAACCAATTCAAAAATGCTCAAAAAGCCCGGAACCATGCGGTTTTCCGGGCTTTTTCCTTTCCAAAAAGTCTGTTGTCCTTTGTCCGATTTTGGAAGGATTTGACCTTGCCTGACCCGGTTTTTCTTGATTAATAATGGGGCAACAGGCCCTTTTTGACCCCGTTATGATTAAAAAATGGGGCAACTGCGAGCCGAAATCGGGGTGTTTTAGAGGGCATTTTCCCCGTCATTTTTTCGATTCCATGACGGCCTTTGTGAACGGTTTTTCTTTTGAAGGGGATGTCCTGATTTGTCAGGATTTGACCAAACCGAATCCAGTTTATCTTGTCCTTCTGAGTTGCCGCTGCTGTGTTTCAAGTGGATGAACTCTCGCACATTTGCGGCGCAGTGTTCCTTCCATATATACTGAAACCTAAAAAGAAAAGCCGATATGTTCACCCGGCGCACCATCCGGCCCCATGTGGCTGTCACCAGTGTGGATACAGCCAGTGAAGCGTTGGCGGTGTCCATTTCGGAAAAAGCCCGTGTGGATATGGACTATATGGCAGAGCTGTCGGGTAAATCCCCGGAGGAACTGGAAAAAGAGCTTGCCGGGGTGATCTACCGGGATATTCGCTGTGCGGAGAACCCGGAGGACATCCTGCCTTCTTTGGCGGATTTGAGCCGCTATCCTCTTGTCACGGCGGATGAGTACCTTTCCGGGAAAGTGCGCCAAAAGCTGCGGATGGCAAAAGCATTCCTGGAAGTGGCCCCTGACAATCAGAAGGAAACCGCCCGCAGAAATGTGGAGGCCCTGGAAGCCGTTCAGCCCCAGGATTTGGGCGCTGGAGAAATTGGCGTGCGCATTGGCGCGAACTGGGTGCCCATCGAGGTGTACCAGCAATTCATGGTGGAGCTGCTCACCCCCAATTACTATGTGCGGGATCGTATTAAAATCCTGCGCTCCGAAGCCACCGGCCAATGGAGCATCCGGGAGAAAAACGCCGACCGCAGCAATGTGAAAGCCATTACCACCTACGGCACCAAGCGGATGAGCGCCTACCACATCTTGGAGCAGACCCTAAATCAAAGGGATGTGCGGGTATTTGACTATATTGAGGACGAGAACGGCAAGAAAAAGCCTGTCCTCAACAAAAAAGAAACCGCGATTGCCCAGGACCGGCAGGAACTCATCAAGCAGAAGTTTGCCGAGTGGATCTGGAAAGACATCGACCGCCGGGAACTGCTGTGCCGTGTTTACAACGAAACCTTCAACGGCGTCCGCCCCCGTGAGTATGATGGGCGGCACATCCGGTTTGAGGGCATGAACCCGGAAATTTCCCTACGGCCTCATCAGATCAACGCGATTGCCCATATCCTTTACGGCGGGAATACCCTGCTGGCCCACGAGGTGGGGGCGGGCAAGACCTACGAGATGGTGGCCGCTGCCATGGAGATGAAGCGTTTGGGCCTTTGCACCAAGTCGCTGATCGTGGTGCCAAACCACATCACCGAGCAGTGGGCGGCGGAATGGCTCCAGCTCTATCCCAGCGCCAACATTTTAGTTGCCACGAAGAAAGATTTTGAAACCCAGAACCGCAAGAAGTTTTGCAGCCGCATTGCCACCGGGGACTACGACGCCATCATCATCGGCCACAGCCAGTTTGAAAAAATCCCCATGAGCCTGGAGCGCCAGCAGGCCATTTTGGAGCGCCAGATTGAAGAAATCCTGGAAGGAATCGAGCAGGCCAAGGCACAGAAGGCGGAACGCTACACGGTCAAGCAGATGGAGCGTACCCGGAAATCGCTGGAGACAAGGCTGGCCAAGCTCAACGACCAGAGCCGCAAGGATGACACCGTCACCTTTGAGCAGCTCGGCGTGGACAGGCTCTTTATTGATGAGAGCCATTATTTTAAGAACTTGTTTTTGGCGACAAAAATGCGAAACGTGGGCGGCATTGCCCAGACCGAAGCCCAGAAATCCAGCGACCTGTTCATGAAAACGCAGTATCTGGACGAGTTGACCGGCGGGCGCGGCGTGATTTTTGCCACCGGCACCCCTATCTCCAACTCCATGGTAGAGCTTTACACCATCCAGAGGTATTTGCAGTACAGGCTCCTGCAGGAGATGGGCCTTGTCCATTTCGATGACTGGGCGGGGAGCTTCGGAGAAACGGTTACAGCCATCGAGTTATCGCCGGAGGGCACCGGCTACCGAGCCAAAACCCGGTTTGCCAAGTTTTATAACCTGCCGGAGCTGATGGCTGCTTTCAAGGAGGTTGCCGACATCCAAACAGCGGATATGCTTTGTCTGCCTGTTCCCAAGGCAAACTTCCACACGGAAGTGATCCAGCCCTCGGAGCTTCAGAAAGAGATGATAAGGGGGCTGGCGGAACGGGCAGAGAAAATCCGTGCCGGTGGGGTTGACCCCCATGTGGACAATATGCTCCGCATTACCAATGACGGGCGGAAATTGGCGCTGGATATGCGGCTCATCAACCCTCTCGCTGCCGACGACCCCAATGGCAAGGTGGCTGTCTGCGCCCGGAATGTGTTCCGCATCTGGGAACAGACTAAAGAAAAACGCTCTGCCCAGCTTGTATTCTGCGACCTGTCCACACCTACTACCGATGGCTCTTTCAGTGTTTATGACGACCTAAAAAAGAAACTGATGGACGCCGGTATCCCGGAAGAAGAAATCGCCTTTATCCACACGGCAGACAGCGAAGCCAAAAAGAAGGAGCTGTTTTCCAAGGTGCGCGCCGGGCAGGTGCGGGTGCTGCTGGGTTCCACGGCCAAAATGGGCGCAGGCACTAACGTCCAGGATAAGCTCATTGCCCTGCATGACCTGGACTGCCCCTGGCGGCCTTCCGACCTTCAGCAGCGGCTGGGGCGTATCGTCCGCCAGGGCAATGAAAATGAGGAGGTGGAAATCTATCGGTATGTAACGGAAGGCACTTTTGACGCTTACCTCTACCAGCTTGTGGAGAACAAGCAGAAGTTCATCGCCCAGATCATGACCAGCAAGGCCCCCGTCCGTGTGGCGGATGATGTAGATGAAACTGCCCTCAGCTATTCGGAAATCAAGGCATTGGCCACCGGCAACCCACTTATTATCGAGAAGTGCAACCTGGATATGGAGGTGGCGCGGCTCAATATGCTGAAAGCCAGCCACTTGAACCAGGTGTACGCTCTGGAGGAACTGGTGTATCGGAAATACCCGGAGGAAATCACCCGGCTCACGGAACGGATCGCGGGCTATGAGCAGGATGTGGCGCTGGCGGCGGCCCACCCCAAGGCCCAGGAGGGCTTCTGCGGCATGGAGGTGGATGGCAGGCACTACACCGAAAAAGAGGGCGCCGGCAAGGCTATCATTGATGTTTGCACCCGTATGACAGGTTCCGACGCTGTTCTTTTGGGGCAGTACCGGGGCTTTTCCATGGTGCTGGCTTATGATGGCAGGAGCAACGAGTATCGGATCACGCTCAAAGGCACTCTTTCCCATACGGTGACGCTGGGGGCGGATGTGTTCGGCAATATCACCCGCCTGGACAACGCTCTGGAAAACCTTGCAGGCAGCCTGCAGGCCGAGCAGAACAGCCTGGAGGAAACCAAGGCCCAGCTTGAAAACGCCCGCACGGAATTGGCTACACCTTTTGCCCGCGAGGAGGAGCTGGCGGAGAAAACAGCCCGTTTGAAAGAGCTGAATATTCTGCTCAACATGGATGAGAAGGACAAAACATTGATGGACGATACCCCAGACGAGGGCGAGGATGTGCCTGCCCGGAGGGTTGCGGAGCTGGCACGGTAAAGGAGGATACGATGACCAACGAAGAATTAAATACCAGGCTCTATGAGAAAATGTTTGCGGAACAGGAGCAGTTCCGGGATTGGCTGCTCTCCCAACCGCCGGCTGAGATTTTGAACCATGCCTATGAGTACACGGTGCGGGAGGACATCCTGATGTCTCTTGAATACCACGATCTGGAGGATAGTCAGGCCAGGGCGCTGCTGAAATCTGACAAGCCCTTGAAGCAGATTTTTGAGAGGTGGGAGAACCAGGAAACCTCTTATATGGATACGGTATGGGATGGCTATGTGAAGGGGGCTGTATTTTTTTATGCCTTTTTACGATTCAGAAGCCATCGAACGGGCAAGGCAGGTGGACCTGCTCACCTACCTGCAAACCTGCGAACCCCAGGAGCTGGTCCATGTGTCCGGCAACGTCTACTGTACCAAGACCCATGACAGCCTGCGGATTTCCAACGGCAAATGGTGCTGGTTTTCCCGCGGGATTGGCGGTTACAGTGCGCTGGACTATCTCATCAAGGTCAACGGCTATTCCTTTTTGGAGGCCATGGAAACTATCTCCGGAAGGGCTGCCATCCCGCCGCCTTCCTTTGTGCCAGCGCCGAAGGAGGAAAAGCCCAAGCACCTGCTTCTGCCCCAGGCCGCCCCGGATAATCGGGCGATGATGGCCTATCTCAAAGGCCGGGGCATGGCTGTCATGCCGGAGGGCTACCGTGTGGAGAACAAACCGCCGCCCCGTGGAAAGGATGTGAATGATTTTCTGTGCCACCGGCTGGGGATTCCCATTCGGGGCAGCCACAGCAAAGAGCCGGAGCGGTGAGTTGCCAGTTTTGCAGCTTCGACAGATTCTCCCTCTTGCAAATTGTTATCATATATGTTAACATTAAAGCAGTGAGGTGAGAGTATGGATGAACTGCGCAAACGGCAGAAAATCATATCCCAGCTTGTGGAGGCCCGTCTGGAGCAGGGCATTTCCCAGGCAGAACTGGCAAGGCGGCTGGGAATCCAGCGTTCCGGCATTAACCGCCTGGAAAGTGGGACACAGAACCCCACGCTTGATATGATCTTAAAAATCGCCTCGGCGCTGGGAAAGGATGTTTCACTGGAACTGAACGACAAGGAGGAGCCTATGAGTAATGTTTACAGTCTCCGCATTTATGATACGGAGCTAATGCGCTTTTCCATGGAAAAGCAGGGCTTGTCCGGCCTTGTGGCTGAAATCTTATACACCAACGAGGAGCAGGCCCATTTGCTGCCTTTGGATATGGAGCGCACCGGCGAGGGCGTCATTCATTGGCTGGAGCGGCGGGTTATCCCCAAAAACCGCGCCTTTGTGGACGAGATTTTGAAAACCCTTGGCCTCAGCCACAACGACACCAAGGGAATCATCGACGTGTGCAAGGGGCTGTCGCTCAACGACAGCTATTGGGTGGTGCCGGAAGGATTTGAGGGGGGATTCTCCCAATACAATCTTTACGAAAATCGCTTTTCCGAGATACTGGCGCTGGTGGCCTATACCGGCGCAGGCGGGAGCAGGCAGGCGTTTACCACATCCCCGGAGCTGACCACAGGCGGTATGCTGCCCAAGGCGTGGCGATATGTGGAGCACGATGGGATTTATCTCTACAAGGGCGGCACGACCGGCGCGTCCAATGCGGGCCGGGAGCCGTACTGCGAGTATTATGCTTCGCAGATTGCGGAAACCATGCGTCTGAACGCCGTGCATTATGACCTGGAGAATTGGAAAGGCATTACCGCCTCTAAGTGCGCCCTGTTTACCAACATCGACACAGCCTATATCCCCATCGGGCGCATTGTCCGAACCGGGGGCATTGCCGCCTGCCTTGCCTACTACGACAAGCTGGGGCCGGAGTTTTCCGAGCAAATCCGCAGTATGCTGGTGTTTGACGCTCTGATTTACAATGAGGACCGCCACTTTGGAAACTTTGGCGTCCTGCGGGATAACCACAGCGGCAACATTATTGCGCCCGCCCCCATTTTTGACAATGGGCTGTCCCTGTTCTGCTATGCCGGTAAGGAAGATTATGCGAATCTGGACGAGTATGCAAAAACCCGTTCTAACCCCTACAACATCTCCTATGAGGAAGTGTGTGCAGAGGTCATGGGGCCAAAGCAGAAAGAGCAGCTTCGCCGCATGATCGGGTTCCGGTTCAAGCGCCACGAAAGCCTGGGCCTGCCGGAAGAACATTTGCAGGCCATTGAGAAGCATTTGGAGAGCCGGGTGCGTAAGCTGCTGGCAATCCCCACCCGTCATCTGAAACAGGAGAAGGCGCGGTAAAAACGAATCTCTTTTTTGGAGAGCGTTCTGAAAATGGACGCTCTTTTTTGCTGCCCATTTTTAGAGAGGAGCGTGAGTGATGAACCATTATGATGTTACCATCCGGGAAACGCTGGAGGTGAAAATGAAGGTGGCGGCAAACAGCCGGGAGGAGGCCGAGCAGTTTGCCAGGGACCAATGGAAACGCGGCGAAGTCGTTCTGGACGCCAGCCATTTTACCGGCGTGGAGTTCCATGCCAAGCGGTATTTCCGTGACCGGGGCGAGCGATGAGTTCTTTTTTCGCCTGTCCCGGATTCCCCGCAGGGGAATGGAATGTAGCTGTACCAGCAAGCATCGCCTTTGTGATACCACAAAGGCCGCTTGTTAGGGGGAACGCCCCCTAATACCCCTTTTGAAAGGATGGAGGTTTTCATGGAAGGATTGTTTTTCGCCATTGGATTTCTGCTGGGCGGTGTGGTCGGCGTGCTGATTATGTGCCTGCTTCAAATCAACCGCATAGGCAGAAAGGAGGATTCGGAAGAATGAGAAAACGCAACGTACACGTACAGTTTTGGCTGGACAAAAAAGAGGCGGAAGCCTTCAACAAAAAAGTAAAGCGCAGCGGCCTTTCCCGTGAGGCGTACCTGCGCCATCTGGTGAACGGCCTGGTTCCCCAGGACGCGCCGCCGCCCGCCTACTACGACTTTATGCGGGAGCTTCACCGGATTGGCGGCAACCTCAACCAGATCGCCCAGAAAGCCCATGTGCTGGGCGTCATTGATGAGCGCCGCTATGATGAGGAAATGCGAAAATTCGACCAGCTCGTCCGGGACATCACCAAAGCGGTGATCCTTCCCCGCGCTATGGACACGAAGGGGTCCCCGCGAAGCCTGCTTCGTGGGGAGAAGGAGCACCCGCGAAGCGGTGAGCCTTTTGACGCTTGCGGCAAAAGCGGCAAGCGGAGCGCGGTGTGACGTGGCTACCACGTCTATCTGGCGGGTGAACGGCTGGCTGGGCAAGGTTCTCATCTATATCGAGAATCCAGATAAGACCGAAAATCCTGATTTCTTTGAAAAGCAGGATATGGATGGCAAGGAGGCCCAGGGCCTATCCGATGTGATCGAGTATGCCGTCCAGCAGCAAAAAACAGGCAAGACGGTGGAAAGCGAAGGCGAAACGGTCATGCGGCAGTTTGTTTCCGGGGTGAATTGCAGCCCCTCTACGGCCCGCGATGAGATGATAGCGGTAAAAAAGCGTTTCGGAAAGGAGGACGGGACTGTGGCCTACCACGGCTATCAGAGCTTTGCCCCCGGCGAGGCCACGCCGGAGCTGGCCCATGAGATCGGCCTTGCCCTGGCAAAAAAGCTGTGGGGTGAAAAATACCAGGTGCTGGTGGCTACCCATCTGGACAGGGAAAATCATCTGCACAATCATTTTGTAGTGAACACGGTTTCCTTCGTGGACGGCATCAAGTACCATCGTACCGAGCAGGATTATTTCGATATGCAGCGGGAATCCGACCGGCTGTGCCGCGAGTATGGGCTTTCTGTCATTGAGAACCCCCAGCGGGGAAAATCCAAGCACTACGGGGAATGGCGGGCCGAGCAGGAAGGCCGCCCCACCTATCTCTCCCTCATCAAAGCCGATGTGGATACTGCCATCCGCCAGTCTATGACGGAACGGCAGTTTTTTTATCATCTGCGGCAGATGGGCTATGACGTCAAGGTGGGCAAGGATATTACGGTCCGCCCGCCGAATTACCCCCGTGGACGCAAGCTCATGCGTAACTTTGGCGAGGACTACTCGATGGAGAACATCCGCAGGCGGATTTTAGCCCAGCGCCGCCCCCAGCGGGAACACAGGCCGGAGCCGTTTCGGTGCAGGCTACACGGGGATTTGAAACAGGCCAAAAAGGTGACGGGGTTCCGCGCCCTCTACTTCCACTACTGCTATCTGCTGGGGGTATTCCCCCAAAAGCCTATGCTGTCAGCTATATGCTCTGCAAGCGGTATGGCGTGGACGCCAAAGAGTATGAGATTTCCAAACTGGACGGCGTGTTTCAGGGGCAGGTCCCCAGGGAGGATATTCCTGCTGCCCTCACCGATATGCGGGATACGTTCAAATCCCTCAATGGCCGTATGGCCAGGGCTATGGGCCTCACCCGCGACAGCAAGCAGAAGGAACAGGAACGGTAAAGGAGGAGTAGACCCATGGAAAAACAGGAAAAAGTCGTCCTCACCCTGGACAGCTATGAGCATGGGATCATGATTCGCGCCCTCAACGAACTGCGCAACGATATGCTGGAGGAACAGCGTGACCCCGGCCCGGTGGAGGACGTTCTGCTGAAAACCATTGACGCCCCAGCCCAAAAAGACAAGAAAGCGAAGCGCCGGGATGAAGCCAGATAATAAGGCGGGCGGCCCCTGGCTCTATGCCCTGGGGCTGGTCCCGGTGATCTGGTTCGCCCTGCTGATTGCGCCTGCCATTTCCGGGGGACTTTCGGAGATCGTCAGCGCCCTGCCTGCGGCAATGAACAATCCATTCAAAATCGTGTGGTGTGAGGACAGTGTAAAAACTGTCCTCATTTTTATTGCCGCCTATGGGCTGGGCATTGGCATTTATCTTTCTTCCCGGCGCAATTACAGACGAGGTGAAGAACACGGTTCCGCCAAATGGGGCGATCCGCGGGCCGTGAATAAGAAATACCGGGACAAGGATCCGTTCAAAAACCGCATTTTTACCCAGCACGTCCGCATGGGGCTGGATGGCCGGAAGCACCGCCGCAACCTCAACACTTTGGTGGTGGGCGGCAGTGGTGCGGGAAAAAGTCGGTTCTACGCCAAAGTGAACATCTGCCAATGCAATACGTCCCTTTTTATTTTGGACTGTAAGGGGGAACTGCTTCGTGACTGCGGCGGCCTGTTGGAACAGATGGGCTATGAGATCAAGGTGGTGGACCTTCTGAACATGGAGAAAAGCCATTGCTACAATCCCTTTGCCTATCTGAAATCCGACAACGATGTGCAGAAGATGGTGACGAACCTTTTCAAAGCCACCACTCCGAAAGGGAGCCAGTCCAACGACCCTTTCTGGGATACTGCGGCCAGTATGCTCCTCATGGCGCTGGTGTTTTATCTGTGGTACGAAGCGCCGGAGGATGAGAAGAATTTCCCCATGATTATGGAGATGCTCCGAGCCGGGGAGGTGCGGGAGGATGATGATTCCTACCAATCGCCGCTTGACGAACTGTTTGACCGGCTGGAAATGCGCTCCCCGGATCACATCGCTGTGAAGTATTACAAGGATTACCGTTCCGGCTCTGCCAAAACGCTGAAATCCATCCAAATCACCTTGGCGTCCCGCCTGGAAAAATTCAATCTTTCTTCGGTGGCGGCTCTTACCGCCACGGATGAACTGGACCTTTCCAGCCTGGGCGAGAAAAAAGTGGCACTCTTTGCCCTCATCCCGGACAACGACGCCAGCTTCAATTTCTTGGTAAGTTTGCTGTATGCCAGCACTTTCCAGGAACTTTTTTATTCTGCCGACCGGGTACACGGCGGTAGCCTGCCCGTACCGGTGCATTTTCTCATGGATGAGTTCGCCAACGTGAGCTTGCCGGATGATTTCGACAAGCTGCTGGCCACCATGCGCTCCCGGAATATCAGCGTTTCCATCATCATTCAGAACATTGCCCAGCTCAAGGCGCTGTTTGAAAAGCAATGGGAATCCATCATCGGCAACTGTGATGAATTTTTGTACCTGGGCGGCAATGAAACGTCCACTCACAAGCTGATCTCTGAGAACTACCTGGGGAAAAGCACCCTCTGGCTGGACACCTACGGCAAGAGCACCGGGCATTCCGGCAGCTACTCCACCAACAACCAGATCACGGGCCGGGAGCTGATGACGCCCGATGAGGTCCGTATGCTGGACAATAACCTGGCCCTGCTCTTTATCCGTGGCGAAGCGCCGCTGATGGATGAAAAGTATGACCTTTTGAAACATCCCAACATCAAGTACACCACCGATGGCGGCGCGCCTGTCTATTCCCACGGCGGCACTGAAAACGCCGTGGCGGATATGACCATTGGCCGCCTCACCCCCGGCGACCTTGCCAATATCCAGGAGCCGGAAACCCTTTACGAACTTCTGTCCGATGAGGACATGGAGAATATCTTTCAATTTAAGGAGGACACCAAAAATGAAACTGTTTCATAAGGAAAGCAAGCAGAAGAAAGAAACCCGCAGCCTGCCCATGGGAAAAAAGAGCCGGAGCGCCTTTGCTGTTTATGCAGCCCTGGTGCTCATGCTGTGCTGCTGCACCACTACGGCCTTTGCCGCCAGCGACCCGTTGACTGTTATCAACAACCTCAGTGATTTCATCTTCGGCCTGATCCGCGCCGTGGGTATGATCCTGCTGGGCTTCGGCGTCGTGCAGATCGGCCTTTCTCTGAAAAGCCATGACCCCAGCCAGAGGGCTAACGGCTTTCTCACCTTGGCCGGCGGTGTTGTGATTACGTTTGCGAAGGAGATTTTGACCCTGATTACCGGCTGATTCTAATAACGGCAGTGTGGGGGCAGGCCCATGGCGGCCTGCCCCTTACCGTTGCCGGAAAGGAGGTTGTTGAATGTCCGATAACTGGGTTGTTCAAAATTTGCAAAATGCCCTCGACACCTGGAACAAGTACCTGTCCGAGATCTGGCAGCTCATCACCCAAAGCCCGGAACAGTTTAAGGGTGGCTCCATCTGGGGCGTCATTGTCAACATCCACGACGCGGTGCGGGCCATTGGCCTTGCGCTTTTGGTGCTGTTCTTTGTAGTGGGCGTCATGCGTACCTGCGGCAGCTTTGCCGAGGTAAAGAAACCGGAGCACGCCTTAAAGCTGTTTATCCGGTTCGCCATTGCCAAAGGTGTCGTGACCTATGGGCTGGAGCTGATGATGGCCCTCTTTAATATCGTCCAGGGCCTCGTTTCAACAATAATGAACGCGGCGGGCTTTGGAACCGCGCAGCAGACGGTTCTCCCCCAGGAGATTGTCACGGCGGTGGAAAGCTGCGGCTTTTTCGAGAGTATCCCCCTCTGGGCGGTGACGCTCATTGGCGGGCTGTTTATCACGATATTGTCTTTCATTATGATAATGACCGTCTACGGGCGGTTTTTTAAGCTCTATTTATACACGGCCATCGCGCCGGTGCCCCTGTCCACCTTCGCCGGGGAACCGACCCAAAACGTGGGCAAGAGTTTTATCAAGAGCTATGCCGCCGTGTGTCTGGAAGGGGCCATCATTGTGCTGGCCTGTATCATCTTTTCCCTGTTCGCGGCGGCCCCGCCTGCTATTGACCCCAATGCGGCGGCAGTCACCCAGGTGTGGAGCTATATCGGGGAGCTGGTCTTTAATATGCTTGTCCTCGTGGGCGCGGTGAAAATGGCCGACCGCGTGGTGCGCGAGATGATGGGCCTGTAAAAAAGGAGGAAAATAAATGCGTTATCAAACCTATGTGCTGCACTTGATTGATGGAACCGCCATCCCAATGGTGGAGGATTACGACCTGCCCGCTGAAAAGGGAATTGTGGGCACTTCTCCAAAGCAGCCCCAGACGAGATTTTTACCGTGGGCGACCGGCTGCTGGGCTTTGCCTATATACCCAAGAGCAGCATTGTTTACCTGGAAACCGGCGATGTGATTGTGAGGTGATATTTTGGAAGTCAAGATCAACCGGGAAATCCGCAACTACACCGAATCCATGTTTTTCGGGCTGAGTATGCGGCAGTTCATCTTTTCTGTCCTCGCCTGCAGCGTGGCCGTGGGCCTTTACTTTATCCTGCGCCCCTACTTTGGGGTGGAAACCCTGTCCTGGATGTGCATTTTGGGGGCGGCCCCCTTTGCCATGCTGGGGTTCATCACCTATCACGGTATGACGGCGGAACAATTTATCTGGGCGTGGCTGCGCTCGGAAATGCTGGAGCCGAAGGAGTTTAAGTTCGAGGACAGCAACTACTACTATGCGGCCCTGAAAGATACCATCGAGGAGCTGCAAACCGGGCGGCCCGGCAAGAAGCGCCGGAAGGAGCCGAAACACTTTAGCAAACGGAAGGAGGCCAAGCATGATTAAGACCATCAAAACCATGTCCAAGCAGGAAAAGGAGCGTTACACCGTCCCCCGGAAGGTGCAGGATGTGATCCCCGTCCGCCGTATCTGGCCGGACGGCATCTTCCTTGTGGGGAACAAGTTCTCCAAAACCTATAAATTCAGCGACATCAACTATCTGGTGGCCAGCCGCGAGGACAAGGAATCCATGTTCCTCACCTATTCGGAGCTGCTCAATTCCCTGGATTCCGGTGCGGTGACGAAAATCACCATCAATAACCGCCGTATGAATCAGGCCAACTTTGAAACGTCCATCCTCATGCCCATGCAGGGGGATTTCCGGGATGAGTACCGGGGGGAATATAACCAAATGCTGCTGGATAAAGCCACCGGAGCCAACGGCATTATGCAGGAAAAGTATATCACCATCTCCGTGGTGAAGAAGGATATTGAGGAGGCCCGCGCCTATTTTTCTCGTGTGGGAGCCGACCTGATTTCCCACTTTGCGGCCCTTGGCTCCAAGTGCGTGGAGCTGGACGCCACCGAGCGCCTGCGTATCCTGCACGACTTCTACCGCCAAGGCGAGGAATCCGAGTTTGTTTTCAATGCCCGTGAGATGATGAAGCGGGGCCACAGCTTCAAGGACTATATCTGCCCGGACGGGATCGAAAAAAAGAGCGACTATCTGAAGCTGGGCGGCAAGTTCTGCCGGGTGCTGTTCCTCAAAGACTACGCCTCTTATATTAAGGATAACATGGTGACGGAGCTTACCGATTTCAACCGAAATCTGATGTTCTCCATCGACATTGTGCCGGTTCCCACGGATGAGGCCGTGCGGGAGGTGGAAAACCGCCTGCTGGGTGTGGAAACCAACATCACCAACTGGCAGCGCCGCCAGAACGCCAACAACAACTTCTCTGCTGTGGTCCCCTACGATATGGAATTGCAGCGCAAGGAAAGCAAGGAGTTTTTGGATGACCTCACCACCCGCGACCAGAGGATGATGTTCGCGGTGATGACCCTGGCCATCACCGCCGACACCAAGGAGCAGCTTGACAGCGATACCGAAGCGGTGCTTTCCGTGGCGCGAAAGCACATGTGCCAGCTTGCGGTGCTCAAGTTCCAGCAGCTTGATGGCCTGAACACCGCCCTGCCCATCGGGGTGCGGAAAATCAACGCCTTCCGTACCCTCACCACGGAATCCCTGGCCGTATTCATCCCCTTCAAGGTCCAGGAGATCCAGGATAAGGGCGGCATTTACTTTGGAGAGAACGCCATTTCCCACAACCTCATCATGTGCAACAAGGCGAACCTTTTGAACCAGTCGGCCTTCCTGCTGGGCGTCCCCGGCGCGGGCAAGTCCTTCAGCGCCAAGGAGCTGATCGCGTTTCTTATGCTCCACCCAGATTACGCAAATGACGACATCCTGATCTGTGACCCGGAGGGAGAATTTGGCGCACTCGTCAAAGCCCTGGGCCGGGAGAAAGCGACGGTGGCCCATCTGGTGGCAGGCGGCAAGGACCGCCTCAACGCCATGTATATGGTGGAGGGCTACGGTGAGCAAAACCCCATCGTGGAAAAGAGCCAGTTTGTCATGTCCCTCATCGAGCAGATCGACAAGCGCGGCGTGGGGCCGCAGCATAAATCCATCATCGACCGCTGCACCGCCCTGGTGTACCCGGAGGCGGAGAATGCCGGGAGGGTGGCTACCCTCTGCGACCTGCGTCAAAAACTGCTGGAGCAGCCGGAGGATAAGGCCAGGGAGATCGCCCTTTCCCTGGAGCTTTACACCACCGGTTCCCTGGACATCTTTGGCCGGGAAAGCACGGTGGATTTGAACAAGCCCTATGTGGTGTTCGACATCCACGGCCTGGGCGAGCAGCTAAAGCCTGCCGGTTCCCTGGTCATCACCGATACGATCCTCAACCGCGTCACCCTCAACTGGAAACGGGGCAAGCGCACCCATGTGTTCATCGACGAGTTCCATGTGATGTTTGAGAATGAGCAAAGCGGCATTTTCTTTAATTCCGCATGGAGGCAGTTTAGAAAGCGTGGGGCCTACCCGACTGCTATCACCCAGAACGTGGAGTACCTTTTGGATTCCGTCCAGGCCAGCACCATGCTCTCTAACTCGGAGTTTATCGTCATGCTGAACCAGGCGGCGTCCGACCGGGCAAAGCTGGCGAAGCTCCTCAATATCTCCAACGAGCAGATGAGCTATGTCACCAATGCGGACGCTGGCTGCGGCCTCATCCGGTATGGCAGCGCCCTGGTGCCGTTCATCAACCGATTCCCCCGTGACACCAAGCTCTATGCCCTGATGACGACCAAGCCCGGTGAAGGCGTATTCGGCGGCGAGGAGGTGCCGGTATGAGCAATCTTCGCTTTGCGTCCCCGGAACACCGGGATTTCTTTTTGGATATGATGAGCGAGGCTCGGAGGAACGACTGTTACCACCGGGCCTTTTTCTATGTGATGGGGATTGCCCCGGAAACGCGGTCAAACATCCGCCAGATGTTTGACTTCAAGCAGGACTGTATCGAGCCGGATGGTATGCACGGCGGCTGGCAGACCAGCGGCACCGTCCGGGTGTGCCGCCTTGCTTTTAATCTCTGGAACGGCTATACCGACCCGGAGCACAGCAACGCCTATTCCCCGGAGGATTTGTTCTGCTGCGAGTTCGCCCCCTACTTTATGGAAGGCGTGAAAATCCGTTACCCGAAATACTGCCGGGAGCTGCCCCCTGTAAGAAAGCAGGCGGAACCGGCGCGATGATACGTTTGAGAATGGAGGAATGAACAATGGCTGAACCGGCTCTTACGTTGCGGGACCACCCGCAGATCATAGACCTGATTTCCGTTCTGGAACAGAGCGGGCTTCAAAAGCAGAAGGAAGAAGTACAGGCCCTGGTGGGCTATATCGACGGTATGGAAGAAAAGCTGTCCCAGATGATGGACGAAATGAAGGAAATGCGCCTGGAGGTGGGCAAGCTCCACGACAAGGGAATCCGCGCACGGTGCTCCCAGCTTGCGGACACTGTGGAGGGTAAAGTCCGCCAGACCAAAGTGATGGTTTCCACGGCAAAGGAAAACCTCATTTCATCTGCAAAGCAGATGGTGCAGACCTTCCGGGAAAAAGGGCGCTCTGCCCTGTGCCATGCGGCCCAGGCCCTGCACATCCCCTCAGTTCTTTCCCGGATGGGACGGGGCTTTGCCCATTCGGAAAAAAGCATGGGGCAACTCGCTGTGAGACTGGACTCCATGCGGGAAGAATTGCACCAGGCGGGTGGCCACATCAAAAACGCCGGGCTTGCCCTTACGGGAAAGGAACCCCAGGAAAGCAAGGAATTATCTGCGGATAAGGGTGTGCTTGCCAAGCTGCGGAGCTTTGTGCTGTCTTGCGGCAAGGTGTTTTCGGAAATGGAACGCGACATGGCGCTCACGGTGGAGCGAATCAATGGCGGGCGCTCATCGGTGAAAACCGAACTGCAGGGGTTGAGATCGGCCCAGGCCGGGCAGCGCCGCCAAGCGGCCAGCAAGGAACAGGCACGATAAGTACAGGAGGGTGAAATATGAGTGACAAAGTGAAAAGCAGACTGATGATCGCTGGGGCGGCCTTTTGTGCCGCCCTGTTCCTTTTCTCCGGGGCTATGTTGGCCCGCGAATATCTGGACCAAAAGCAAAGCGCCGAAGCCTTTGACGAGGTGGCCGGGCTGGTCAAGGAAGATGTGGAGTTGCCCGCGCTGGAGCTGGCCGATGACCCGGCCCAGGAGCCGGAAGAACTCACGGCTTTTGAAAAGTATGCGGATGTGTACGCCAAGAACAGCGATTTGGTGGGCTGGATTTCTATTCCCGGCACCCGGATTGATTATCCCGTCATGCAGACCAAGGATAACCCCAACTTCTATCTGAAGCACGCTTTTGATAAGTCGTACAGCAGCTATGGGGTGCCCTATATGCAGGAAAACTGCGACGTCGGCATTTCCGACAATCTGATGCTGTACGGCCATCACATGAACAACGGCAGTATGTTCTCCGATCTGTGCAAGTACGAGAGTGAGGATTTCTACCAGGACCACAAGACCATTCATTTTGATACGCTGGACAGCTTTGGCGAGTATGAGGTAATCGCCGCATTTAAGACGGTGGCCTACTCAGAGCAAGGCTTCAAGTATTACCACTTCGTCCGGGCCGAACAGGAAGAAGATTTTGACGAGTTTATTGCCAAGTGCAAGGAACTGGCGCTCTATGACACGGGCGTGACTGCGGAATACGGCGACCAGCTCATTACCCTTTCCACCTGCGAGTATTCCCGAACCAACGGGCGGATGGTGGTTGTCGCCAAGCTGCTGGAGGAATAAGGGCGGCCCCGCCCGGGGAAGGAGGTGAAGCCCATGGGCAAGGGTATAAAAACAAGAGTTTCTGCGAAAAAAGGCATTAAAGCGATTGATAAAGCGGCGGTTGCTTCTGAACGGATGAAGGAGGCATATATCCGCACCAAGGATAAGGCCGACCACAGCCTGTATGCGGAGGAAAGCTCTCCTGGTGAATATGCGTCCGACCGCCTTTCCGCTGGGGTGGATAACGTCACCCATGAAGCGGTTCACCAGTTTGATAAACAGGGCCGCAGAGGGGTTCAGACGACTAAGGAGAATATCTCCCAGCTCAAGGAGAAAATCCAAAAGCGGAAAGCCGCAGCCGAACAGCCGAAAAAACAAGCGGAGAAACAGGCGGCTCAGCAGGCTGGGCAGCCCGCCACACGCTGGAGTGGCCGTCAGGCAGCCGATACGGTTTCCGAGCCGGCCAAGGCGGTCCGTCAGGAGCGCGGGGCCATCAAGACCCTGGACCGCGGCAAGAAAGGCATTAAGACAGTGGACAGGGGCCGAAAAAACATCAAGCAGGCTTCTTCCACGGCCAAGGGAACCATAAAAACCACCAGCAAATCCATTAAGACGGCGGAAAAGACTGCCAAGGCCAGTATCAAGACCAGCCAACAGGCGGCTAAAGCTGCCCAGCGGACTGCCCAGGCCACGGCGCGGGCGGCCAGGGCTGCAGCTCATGCCGCCCGCATAGCGGCTCGAACTGCGGTAGTTGCGGCAAAGGCAGCGGTCAAGGCTACGGTTGCGGCGGTGAAAGCCATCATTGCAGCCACCAAGGCGCTGATTGCCGCCATCGCTGCCGGGGGCTGGATCGCCGTGCTGGTAATTATTGTAATCTGCCTCATCGGTATGATTATCGGCTCCTGCTTTGGGATTTTCTTTTCCGGCGAGGATTCCGGCACCGGGCAGACCATGCAGACTGCTGTACAGGAGATCAATACAGATTACCAGGAGAACCTGGATGAGATCAAGACGTCCCACAGCTATGATGTGTTGGAGATGTCCGGTTCCCGCGCTGTGTGGAAAGAGGTATTGGCGGTTTACGCCGTCAAAACCACCACCGATTCGGACAACGCCCAGGAAGTGGCCACCATGGATGATGAGAAGCTAGAGCTGTTAAAGGACATCTTCTGGCAGATGAATGAGATCTCGTCCAGCACGTCCACCCAGACGGAAACAGTGATTGAAACATCCGATGACGGCAACGGCAATATCGTGGAAACGGAAACCACGGTCACGCAAACCTATCTGTATATCACTGTCAGCCACAAGACTGCGGAGGAAATGGCCAACCAGTTCGGCTTTAACGAGGACCAGCGGGAACAGATGGCGGAACTTTTAGCCGATGAGAACAATTCCCTTTGGTCCCAGGTGCTTTACGGCATTACCGGAGGGGATGGCGAAATCGTCACGGTGGCGCTCTCCCAGGTGGGCAATGTTGGCGGCGAACCGTACTGGAGCTGGTACGGCTTTGGCAGTCGTGTGGAATGGTGCGCCTGCTTTGTAAGCTGGTGCGCCAATGAGTGCGGTTATATCGAAGCCGGCGTGATCCCGAAGTTTGCGGCCTGCGCGTCCCAGGGTGTTCCCTGGTTCCAGGAGCGTGGGCTGTGGCAGGATAACAGCTATGAGCCGCGCCCCGGCGACATCATCTTTTTTGACTGGGATGATGGAGGCCAAGACGGTTCTTCCGACCATGTGGGGATTGTGGAGAAGGTGGAGAATGGCCGCGTCTACACCGTGGAGGGCAACTCTGGCGACTCCGTGCGACAGAACAGCTATCCCGTGGGATACTATGAGATTTACGGGTATGGCACACCTGCCTGTTAACAGCTCCAAAAAAGAAGAAGCCCAGCCGCACAGGCGGCTGGGTACATAATGATAATAACAAAAGCATCGTCCCCTTGACAGCAAGACAAAAATATGCTATTCTGATTTTGGTTTGATAATTAGATTATCTTAAATAAAGCGATTATCAGAGAAGGGAGAAAATATTTTGAGTTACTGTTCCGACTTGACAAGAGAGCGAATTATGGAATGTGCGAAAGTGGAATTCCTAAAAAAAGGCTTTCAGGCAACGCAGCTTAAAGATATTGTTACCGCTGCAAAGGTTACAACAGGTGCAATATATCGACATTTTAAGGATAAAGAAGCGTTGTTTTTTGCCTTAATCGAAGATGTTTACCATTATACATTAGATTTTCTGGATAATGCAGAACCTTACGATAAAGTTGGAATTAGAGAAGCTATTGAAAGGGATTCTGTTGAAGCGTCATATGTTCAGGCAATGACATATGTCAACTATATGTACGAGCATTTGGAGGAATTTCAACTCTTGCTGAAATGCAGCAAAGGTTCTCGCGTCGAAAACTTTATAGAAGAAATTACAATTCAATATACGAAACAGAATGCCCTATTTGTAAAGGCGGCATATGAAGCGGGATATGCGAAATGTCTGCCAAACGATATAGAAATACACATTTTGACGCATGGATATATTACTGCACTATGTGAGTGTGTTTTGCACGATGTTCCTTATAAAAAGGCGGAGGATTATGTAAAAAATATCATAAAATTCCAGCACTATGGCTGGTATGGTGTATTAGGGCTTCCACTAAAATAAGTGGCTTTTGCCATTTATTTTTTGCCAAATAGTTAGTTTTCGCTAACCTATTTAAGGAGGATTTTTCATGAAGAAAAAAACGAAACCTGGAGCAATTCAGCAATTGTTGAGTTATGCAGGAAATAATAAAAAGCAACTATATCTTTCAACCTTTCTTGCAACGCTGGGCGAACTATTCGGGATGGCCCCCTTTATTACAGTGTCATTATTAGTCGCGGAACTATTTAACAAAACAGCTACTATTCAAAATGTATGTATCTTGTTTGCAGTCGCTTTGGGCGGGCAAATATTAAAACTGTGGCTTACATATCAATCCTCTTTTATGTCGCATAAGGCTACATATAAAATATTGAAAAATATCCGTAGCAAAATCGCAGATAAAATGCTTCGGGTTCCAATGGGCGTCATGTTGGATACGCCGACCGGAAATTTCAAAAATTTGATGGCAGATACAGTTTCAAAATTAGAGGATTCGATGGCTCATTTTATGCCTGAAATAACCTCTAATGTAGTGGCTCCCCTATGCTGTATACTACTGGTATTTATTCTTGACTGGCGCATGGGATTAGCTGCATTGATTACAATTCCCCTCGGACTTTTGGGTTACATTGGAATGATGAACGATTATGTGAATAAAAGTACCACTTATATGAAATCACAAAATGCGATGAACAGTACGCTGGTTGAGTATGTAAATGGTATAGAGGTTATTAAGGCATTTAATCAAGGAAGTGCTTCTTATAGTAAATTTACAGGTGCAATTAACTTCTTCCATGACAGTACTCTGGCATGGTGGAAGCAGAGTTGGCTTTGGTCAGCAGTCATTCAGGCTGTAATGCCGACAACATTGTTGGGAACGCTTCCGATTGGCGCATGGCTTTATATGACTGGAACATTACCATTATCAGATTTTATCACTTGCATTATCCTTCCTATTGGATTTATTGCCCCGCTTATGCGAGTAGGAAAATATTCTGAACAATTTAATATGGTGAAAGCCTGCCTCGATCAAATACGGGATTTTATTGAAAAACCGGAACTGAAACGTCCAGAAAAAAATGTTGCACTGGATGAAACAGCCTATCGCTTTGAAAATGTTTCTTTCGCTTATAACGAGACGGAAGTTCTGAAGAATGTATCCTTTGAAATCAAACCAGGTACTGTTTCAGCAATTGTCGGCCCTTCCGGTTCCGGAAAATCAACGATTGCAAAACTCATGGCTGGTTTTTGGGACGCCACAAAAGGAAAAGTTATTTTTGGCGGAAAGAATATTAAAGAGATTCCTTTCGCACAGTTGATGGGTGAAGTCAGTTATGTTGCACAGGACAATTTTCTGTTCGATGAAAGTATCCGTGAAAACATCCGGCTCGGAAAACCGGATGCGACAGACGATGAGGTGGTAGCTGCTGCAAAAGCTGCCTGCTGTCATGAGTTTATTGTAAAGTTGGAAAACGGATATGATACAAATGCCGGAGACGCAGGAGGAAAACTTTCTGGCGGAGAACGTCAGCGAATTACTATCGCAAGGGCAATTCTAAAAAATGCAAGAGTAATTATTCTTGATGAGGCCACGGCCTATGCTGATCCAGAAAATGAGTATCTCATTCAAAACGCTATCAGTAAACTTGTAAAAGGAAAAACCCTCATCGTAGTAGCTCATCGTCTTGCGACCATCCAGAAGGCTGATCAAATCCTTGTGGTGGAAAATGGAAAGATTGTTGGCTGCGGCAGGCAGGAAGAGCTTTTATCAGAATGCCCACTTTATCAAAGATTATGGAGTGATTATGTGAGTTCAGCTGATCAAGTGGAAGGAGGGACATTTTAATATGTTTTCAATTATAAAAAGGATTTTACGGTTATCTGGGAAATATCGTCCCCGTGTAATTGCCGGACTGATCTTCAATGCTCTGAAATCCTGCTGCGCCGCCTTTGTATTTTTTGCTGTGCTATTGGTAATGTTGAATATCGAACACTTAACAGAGACTGTCATTTTACAGGCATTTGGAATTGTTGCACTTAGTGTTTTGGGCCGCTTTTTGTTTCAGTACCTAAGCGATGTGCTAATGAGTGCGTCTGGATATGAGATTTTCCGGGAAAAGCGTCTTGAGATTGGAAATCAGCTCAAAAGGGCACCAATGGGCTATTTTACAGAAAATAATCTCGGCACCGTACAAACAGTATTGACAACAACAATTTCCGATCTGGAAGGGAATTGTATGCTTGCACTAACATTTTTGGTAGGAGGTTTTGTACAGGCGCTTGCCATGACGCTAATGTTGGGTATATTTTGCTGGCAGATTGGGTTTTTGGCTTTAACAGGAATTTTAGCGGGAATTCTTGTACTGGGCCAGATAAAAAAGCGGGCCGGCGCGCATACGGAAGATATGCAAAATGCTCAGGAATTGTTGGTGGGAAGTGCATTAGAATACATAAAAGGCATTTCTGTTCTGCGCATATTCGGAAAAGGCAAAGAAGGAAAAGGAAAAGTGGATCAAGCCTTTGAAAATAAGTGTCGCAGCGATATAGCGGTTACAATTTCTACTGCCGGAATTATGAAGCTGTATGAAGCCGTATTTAAGATTACAAGTTGCCTGTTATTTTTATTGTCAGCTTTGCTCTATTTGTGGGGAGTTATCACATTGCCCTATTGCCTTTTATTTATCATCTGTGCATTTTTAATGTTCATGGAATTGGAATTGATGAATGACGGGGCCTTTTTGAGTAAAATGCTCGCTACGCAGTTGGATCGGCTGGATTTCATCTCAGATATACCGGTTTTAGATGGAGACGGAAAGGATATTGTCCTGAAATCATATGAGATTGAACTGAAAGATGTTATTTTCGCTTATGACAGCCGTCCGGTTTTAGATGGAATCACCTTGAAAATCCCACAGAACTCTACTTGTGCTATCGTTGGGCCGTCAGGTTCAGGGAAAACAACTTTGTGTAATATGATTGCAAGATTTTGGGACGTAAATTCTGGAAGTGTTAAAATTGGAGGACACGATGTAAAAGAATTTACTTGTGATAGCCTTTTATCATATGTAAGTATGGTATTCCAAAAGGTGTATCTGTTTAATGATACGATTGAAAATAACATCAAATTCGGAAAACCTAACGCGACCCATGCGGAGGTGGTAGAGGCCGCTAAAAGGGCCCGCTGCCATGATTTTATAGAGGCGCTCCCACAAGGCTATGAAACAATGATAGGAGAAGCAGGTTCCACTTTGTCTGGGGGAGAAAAACAGAGAATTTCAATAGCAAGGGCGATATTGAAAGACGCGCCCATCGTTATTTTGGATGAAGCGACATCCAGCGTAGACCCGGAAAATGAAAAAGCTCTTTTGGACGCAATTTTTGAATTGACGAAAAATAAAACACTAATTTCTATCGCTCACAGGTTGTCTACTGTTCGGACGGCAGATCAAATTATTGTCATTGATCAAGGCCATATTGTTCAAAAGGGAACCCATAAGGAATTAGCAGAAAAAGAAGGGATTTATCGTACTTTTTTGAAGTGCAGGGAGAAATCCATCAGTTGGAAGCTATGAGGTGTGTTGCCATGAAAAAACAATTTCCAATTATATCTTTTGAACATGCCTCTTTTCAGTATGAAGGACAGTCTCAGGAAAGTCTAAAGGATGTAAAGCTTATCATAAAATCGGGAGAATTTCTTGTTATTACTGGGCAGAGCGGATGTGGAAAGACCACATTAACCAGGTGTATCAATAATTTGATTCCCCGCTTTTTTGAAGGCAGATTATCCGGCGAAGTCATTGTATTGGGACGTTCCATAAAAGAATCGGACGCCGGTGAGGCTGGCAAAGAGATTGCTTCAATTTTTCAAGATCCCCGCAGTCAATTTTTTACTACAAACAGTTCCAGCGAAGTTGCATTTGCCTGCGAAAACTATGGAATTCCACATAAAGAAATCGTTAAACGTGTTAACAGCGCCTTTCAGTCACTGAATATGGAGAACCTAAAAGACAGAGATATTTTTGCCCTGTCCAGTGGAGAAAGGCAAAAAGTTGCTTTTCTCGCAGCGACTACTCTTAATCCACAAATTTATGTTCTGGATGAGCCTTCGGCTAATTTAGACATTCATACAATCTTACAGGTAAGAGAGATTCTTTCTGCTTTGAAAGCCGCTGGACACACGATTATTGTTTCAGAACACAGATTGTTTTACTTATACGGACTCGCAGATCGCTTTTTAATTATGGAGGATGGTCAAATCTGCGAAGAATTAACAGGTGAGGAAATGGCAGAATTATCTGCTGTCCAAATGCACAACAGAAGGCTTCGCCCGTTAAATTTGGATTTAATACAAATAGAAAGGAAAGAATCTATTTGCCGCTCGGAAGTATTTCTCCAAATTAGAAATTTGAGCTTTTCGCATAAAGCCATGCCGGAACTTCTTCACAACATTTCATTAGAAGCCTACAAAGGCGAAACGATTGCCTTGATTGGAGAAAATGGTTGCGGGAAAACAACATTGGGGAAAATCTTGTCTGGCTTGATTCGCTGCCGCCAAGGTGCGTTTTACATTGATGGAAAGAATGTGAAGCAACAAAAATTATCCGACTATGTGTACTTTGTTATGCAGGAGGCAGATCACCAGCTTTATACAGACAGTGTGACGGAGGAATTGAGGTTAGGAAACAAAAGGATTCCAAGCATAGATGAAAAAGTGTCTCAAATTTTGAAAATGCTCCATCTGGAAAACTTCAAAGACTGCCATCCGTATGCTTTATCAGGCGGTCAAAAACAGAGACTGACAATAGGAGCGGCAATGCTTTCGGAAAAACCAATCATCGTTTTGGATGAACCAACAAGCGGGTTAGACTGGGATAATATGTGCGCTGTTGCCAATGCTGTTAATTATATGCGTGAGGCTGGAAAGCTGGTCTTTATTATTACGCATGATCTGGAGTTTATCAGCCTGACCGCCTCGCGCGCTTTGCTTTTGAAGGAAGGGATTATTAAAGATGATTTACAAATGACGGAACAAAACAATTTCAAAATCGTAAAGAATTTTATGGTGGAGGAAGGTGGTGAATAAATTGAGAAAGCATGGAGTATATTACGATTCTCGCATAAAACTTCTGTTGATTCTATTGACATCAGCTTTGGCGTTTGCTTTGGGTGGAGGCTTAACAGGCTTGTTACTCTTTGGCGTCGTTTGCCTGTTTGCTTTGCTAAGTGGACTTTGGAAAACAAGTATCAAAGTTGCAATAGTTTATATAGTTCTGCTTATGTTGGCGCAAGTCCTTCCAATTCATTTATCTTCCGTGATAACATTCTTTTTACTAAGAATTTTGACTATTGCACTTGCTTTGAATATTCTATTTCAGACTACGGAAATATCGGAATTGATAGCAGCGCTTCAGGCAAGTCATATCCCTCAAGCAATTGTGATACCAGTGGCTATCATATTGAGATTTCTTCCATCTTTGAAACAAGATGTGCTTTATATAAAACAAGGGATGAAAACGAGGGGCGTGGGATTGTCTTTTTGGAGAATAGTAAGTCATCCGGCGCAGACATACGAAGGCTTTTTAGTCCCTATACTTATGCGCCTTCTGATGACGGCGACAGAATTATCCGCATCAGCGGAAACGCGAGGCATCAGCTATCCTTGTGAAAAAACTCACTATATATTAGTTGATTTCCGCTTAAGAGATAGTATTTTGTTGATAGGTATGCTTGCTCTTTTTGCGGTTATCATATGGACATCGTTCCAACCAATATCATTTTAAGGAGGATTTATTTCATGCAAACCGAAAACAAAAAAGGATTTCAAGTAAAGGATTTGATCGTCACAGCTCTTTTATCTTTGTGCGCACTTGTTATCTATATCATTTGTGCGTTCCTATCTTTTTCTCCCTACACGATGTTAGTGGTAAGTCCATTGTGGTCATTATTGGCAGCTATTACATATTTCCTTGTAGCAGCTAAGACTAAGAAACCGTGGGCACTGTTCATTTTTTGTGCGGTAACAGGCATTTATGGATTTTATCCGCCCATGATAATTTGCTGCATTATTGCTGGCATTATTTCTGCGTTGATCGCGTGGAAAACAGGTTGCACTAATGGAAAAACACTTACGTTCAGTTATATCATTTATATGGTTTTAGCAGCATTCAGTGGTACATATATTCCCTTCTTGTTTTTCTCAAATCAAACACTTGAGCAGTATGCGGGAATGTTTGGCGAAAGTTATTTGGGAATTTTGCAAACGTTAGTATCACCTGTAACAGCTATCATAATGCTTGTCGTTGTTGCAATTTGCGCCTTTGTTGGCGCGCTCATCGCTAAGAAACTGCTCAAGAAGCATTTCAAAAAAGCAGGTATGGTGTAAATGAAGTAATTATATGTGTCAGAAGGAGGTGTACCATTATGCCCTTAACATCATCTATGGAGGACTATTTAGAGGCAGTTTTAATAGTAGCTAAAAAACAAATTGAGGTGCGCTCTGTTGATATAGCTCGACAATTAAATGTTAGCAAACCAAGCGTCTGGCGGGCAATGACTGTCCTAAAAGATGGTGGTTTCCTTACAATGGATGATCACAGTTTTCTTTTACTCACAGATTTAGGACAAGAAACAGCCAAGAAAATCTATGAGCGTCACTGTTTTTTTACTGAACAGCTTATCGCCGCAGGTATTGACCCCAAGACTGCGGAGGCCGACGCCTGCCGGATTGAACACAACATCAGCGACGAAAGTTTCTCACGGCTGAAAGAGACAGCAACACAGAAACAAGATTAACCTGGATAAATTTTTAATGGCTAACTTATGGGAGGAAAAATGAAGATTAAATAGAAAAGACACGCCGACGGGCTTGCAGAGTAGCAAGTCCTCAGCCATGTCTTGGAAACAAGAGAATGGAGGTGGTTCCCATGCAGCAAACAGAATGGGTTTATTGTCCCGTCTGCGGGAATAAAACCCGTGATCGAATCAGGGAGGATACGGTTTTAATCAATTATCCTCTCTACTGCCCGAAGTGCAAACGAAAGAGCTTGATTCAGGCGAAACAGCTACACATCGTTGTCATCAAAGAGCCAGACGCATAGACGCAGAGCCGATGAACCCGTGAGAATTTCCCACGGACATCGGCTCTTTTTCACTCTTTGGGCTGGCTATCCAAGGCCGCTCTAACTGTCGCCTTGATGATCTGCATAGAACGCTCATCGCAGTTATACAGCATACGGACAAGGCTTTCCATTTCAGAATCCTCAATCTTCTTTTCCGGGAAGAAAATCTGATCGGGTAAAATGGACAGCTCCCGAATCAGCTTGTACAGGATGTCGTAGCTGGGCTTTTTGCCTTCGTTCTCGATACGATATATAAATCTCTCGCCTACTCCGACCTTGGCTGCCAGATCTTCGACCGTAATATCTGCTTTCATGCGGGCATTCTTGATGATCTCGCCAAGCATTTCATGTTCATTCTGCACTTTCAGTTCACCTCTCCTTCTATTTTACGGATTTATGCCAGATTTATAATGGCATAGCAGTTCAAATTTTAGAGAACTGATAGTGCGGATAAAAGTGAACTGACCAGGATCGTATAACTGGCCCTGTCAATAAAAAAAACGAGGTTTTGGCAGGTTGGTTTGTCATGCCCATCCCTCCAGACCACGTTTTGGCCTGGAGGGATATTTCATGCGTTGGTCATCCTTCGCACCGCTGCTTATTAGAAGCAGCGAGTATGATTCTATGTCGTAGGCCGCCTGCTTGACGGTGTACGGTCAAAAAAACTTCCCGTTTTTCAGCGGGATACTATGCCCTTCGCACTGAACCATCATGCCATGATTTATACGAACTAAAAAGAAACGCACTTGCTGTTTGGGGGAATACCCCATTCTGCAGGTGCGTTTTTCAATATAGAGAAACCCCATTTTCACGTTGTAGGGGACCGCCGGCCAGTCTGAATTTCTCGCAATTCAGACTGATCGGAGGGAAAACAGCGTGGACGCTGATAAAAAAAGAATATGGATTCGCGGCCAATTTGTCGAGGTCACGGATGAAGTGTACCGGGCCTATATGCAGGGCGACCGGAAAATGCGCTATTTTGAGAACGATTTGAAAACCGAGCGGTTCGTTCTCGGAAAGGAGGGCCAAGTGGTGCAGATCATCCCCAGCCGCGAAGATTCTTTGGACCGGCTGGTGGATGAAAATGCCCGGCAATTCTCCGATGAGCAGGAAAGCGTGGAGAGCGTGGTGCTCCACAAGCTGGAAGTGGACAGGCTACATACCGCGCTTTCCCTGCTTACCCCAGAAGAACGTGCGCTGATCCAGGCATTATTCTTTGATGAGCGCAAGGAGAGCGAGCTGGCGGTGGAACTCGGCATTTCTCAGCCCGCCGTTTATAAGAGGAAAATGAAAATCCTCAAAAAGCTAAAAATTTTTCTGGAAAAATAAGTTTTAGCGGTTATAGAACCTCTCACCCAACGGCAAATAGGGTGAGAGGTTCTTTTTATGGCCTCATGGCACCTTGAAAACTGCATACCCATTCATCAGGCACATTCCCGCTGCTTTGGCGAAAGCCAAAGCCCAGGTAGCGGCTGCGCAGTGATCTGCCGGGAGAAAACAACGAGACACCACCGAAAAAAGAGATTGTAGGTCTTTGGTTTGTTCTTCCAGGCAAGGAGCGAGAAACAGCAGGCTGCCAGTACCGGGCGGCTCCCGGTACGGCCATAACCAGCAGCGGGGACAATGATACTCCCGTCCAGCCTAACGTCCGAGCGTTGAAGCGGTTTGCCGCCGTGATCCGTCGCAGGCAATGGGGGCGGTTGCGTGAGAACCACGCGAGGGGTGAGATTCCCCGTGGAGCTGGTGAGCCGCCAGCCGTTTGATGACTTCCCGCAGTGTTCCGGGGTGTCGAGGACAAATAGGAACACTTTGAAATACGGGCCGTACAGCAGGACGGGCCAATGAAAACAGGAGGATTGTTTTATCTCTCCCTGGCCTTCATTCTGTTCTGCTGTCCGGCTCTACATAGGCGGCACCTGCCGCCTGCATTTCAAAGGGAGGTCATAGACATGAATAAGACATATCTGCGCGGCGATATGTACTATGCCGATCTGGGCCGGGGAATCGGCTCCGAACAGGAAGGGTATCGCCCTGTCCTTATTATTCAGAACGATACTGGAAACAAGCACAGCCCCACGGTCATTGTGGCAGCCATATCCAGCAAAGTGGACGCCAAGGCCAAGCTGCCCACTCATTACCTTCTCAAAGCAGAGAACGGCCTGGAGCTGCCTTCTCTGGTGCTGATGGAGCAGCTCCGCACCATTGATAAAAGACGGCTGGAAACGTACATCGGACATCTGGAGGAACAGCATATCCGCCGGCTCAACCGCGCTCTGGCAGTCAGCGTGGGATTGATTGAAGAAACGTCGAAAAATTTAATCATGTGCCTTTGTCCGGCCTGTGCCAATAACTTCTACGGCACAGGCTCTTATTATTTGCGCCGGGTCCACCCTGGCCGGGTGGAAAAGGACATCTGCACCTACTGCGGCCAGCGGCCCGGTTTTGATTATGAAGTAGTAAAAAAGAAGGAAAGGAAGTGAAGATTGGATATGGAAAAGCTGATTACTCGTAAGGAGGCGGCAAAACTGTTGGGAATCAGCCTTGCCACCTTGGATGAAGCCAGAAACAGCGGTTTGATTTCCTATATTCAATATGTACCGAATGGGTGCGTATATTTCACTTCTGCCTACCTTCAGGAATATGTTGCTAAATGCACCTATCGGGCAAAACCTGTGGAAAAGAAAGCAACCTACCGAAATGTGCGAGGAAACAAATCGCACCTTTGAGCAAATCGTGCGGTTTTGGTAAAACAAAGATACAACACCGATTGCATTTGGAGGTAGAAAAATGGCAGCAAAAAGAAAACGAATTCCCAGGTACAGCAAAGTCCAGATAAATGGGCATGAGTATTACAAAACAGATATTGAGGACGCAGATGGCAAACGGGTGATTCTTTACGGAAAAACCCGCGAGGAAGTTTACGACAAGGAAATGGCGGCTCTTGAGCAAATCGACAACGCCACATTCCGGCGTAAATCCCCCACGGTCGCCGAGTATTGTGAAAAGTGGCTTCTGATGCAGTCCGTCCATATCCGTGCCACCACATTGATTGATTATACATCCAAGGTGCGGCGGCATATTATCAAGGAGCTGGGTGAGAAACGAATGGCCGATGTAACCCTGGATGACATCCAGGTTGCCCTTGTGCCAGTCTCTAAAAAGTCGGCTTCAGTATATAAGTCCGTGGTAATCCTCTACAAGTCTATTTTCCGGGCGGCCAAGGAGAGCCATGTGATTGATACAAACCCGACGATATACCTTGAGGCAAAAGGCGGAGGCGTTCCGCAGGAGGAGCGGCAGGCTTTGACGGATGAACAGGTAGAACGGCTTTTGGACGCCATTCGTGGGTTGCCGCCCTATGTATTTGTGATGATTGGCCTGTATGCCGGGCTGCGGCGGGAAGAAATCCTTGCACTGCAATGGGATTCGGTATATCTGGATACAGATGCGCCGTATTTGACGGTCCGGCGGGCGTGGCACACGGAACATAATAGGCCGGTCATTCTCACAGAGTTAAAAACGAAGGCTGCGGAGCGGAATATCCCTCTCCCGGATCGTTTGGCAGAGTGCTTGAAAGCGGCAAAGAAAAAATCGACATCAGACTATGTAATTGCCAACCAGGATGGAGAGCCGTTGTCTTATACGCAGTTTAAGCGGCTTTGGCAGTATATCGTGACACGGACAGCAAAACCGAGGATAGCTCGCAAACTTGTGGACGGGAAATATGTGAAGTATATGCTTTACCCGAAGCTGGGTGAAAAAGCACGGAACAATGGTCATGTGGTATATAGCTTGGATTTTGAGGTTACGCCACACATGCTTCGTCATACCTACATCACAAATTTGATTCATGCTTCGGTAGACCCGAAAACAGTTCAATACTTGGCTGGCCATGAGAGCAGTAAGATCACGATGGACATTTATGCGAAGGTAAAGTACAACAAGCCGGAGCAACTGGCAGGAGTTTTAAGCGGAGCCTTTGCAGAATGGGATGGCGGTGAATACGAAGCGGCACAATAATTTGACGGAAAACGTACAAAGGGCGGGGAGTGTTCCCCGCCCTTTGCGTTTCCCAGAATCGCACCTTTGATAGAGCCATGATTTTTCAGTATAAAGAAGGTATCGGCGCTGAAATACATATTAAATAGAAAGGAACTGAAATCATGGCGAAAAAACAAGAAAATGTTCCCCGGTATGGCACTGCCATGCGGAGGGGGATTCAATATTACAGGACTCGGATCACCGATGCCGATGGAAAAAGGGTGGACTTGTATGCTGAAACCTGCGAGGAACTCCAGTTAAAGGAGATGGAGGCTCGACGCCAGGTAGAGGAGGCGGTTTTCCGCAGAAAACATCCAACGGTGGCAGAGTATTGCGAGAAGTGGTTGCTCATGCAGTCGGCAAAGGTATCTTCCGGCACGTTGAGAGGATATACCCAGACCATGAACAACTATATTGTCAAACCTTTAGGCGATATGTATCTTGAGGATGTGACTGCAGACGATATTCGGCTTGCGATGATTCCATTGGCTTCAAAATCTGCTGGATTGTATAGTAAGGTAAATATGCTCCTGAAATGTGTCTTTTATTCGGCAGAGCGAAGCCAGTTACTTGAATATAATCCCTGTGAGGGACTCTCGGCCAAAGGGGGAAAACCGGGGAAAAAGATAAATGCCTTGACGGATGAGCAAGTGAAGCTACTTTTAGATACTGTCCGAGGGCTTCCGCCCTATACCTTTATAATGATCGCTTTATATTCCGGCCTGCGTCGTGAAGAAATTCTGGGACTGCAATGGGACTGCGTATTTCTGGATGTTCCTACGCCGTACATCTCTGTACGGAGGGCATGGCGCTCAGAACATAACAGGCCGGTGATTTCCACAACGCTGAAAACGAAGGCGGCTCGGAGAGATATTCCGATCCCAAAGTGTTTGACAGACTGCCTGCGGGAAGTGAAAGAGAAAACCGAATCGGAATATGTGGTTGCTGACAGAAATGGAAATCCTCTTTCATCTTCGCAGTTTCAGCGGGTATGGAAATATGTAACCGTTCGCTCTACGAAACCCCATAACTATTATAAGTATGTAAATGGCCAGTGCGTGAAGTGTACGGTAACGCCTACCCCTGGCAGTCATCAGAAAAATAACCCGAAGTTAGTGTATGCCATTGACTTTGATGTAACCCCACATCAACTTCGTCACACCTATATTACTAACCTGCTGTATGCAGGCATTGACCCAAAAACTGTTCAATATCTTGCCGGGCATGAAAACAGTAAGACGACTATGGACATTTACGCGCAGGTGAAGTATAATAAACCGGAGGAACTTCTGAGTGTTGTAAATGCTGCATTTGCTCCATCTGTTGGTGTCTAAAATGCCCCCATTTTTATGATTAAATACTGGGGCAACATTTGAGGGCAGAGGCCAAAAAGCCCATAAAATCAAGGAAAACCGGCGCTAAACTGTACGCCAATACGGTCTCAAGGCAGCTCGTCGCGCGCCTCAGTTCAGCAAGAGATAATCTGCTGTTCAAACCGTATCAAAATGGTTCAAAAACCCCGGAAAATCAAGGTTTTCCGGGGTTTTACTATATCTAAACGGGCTGATATAGTTTGACCAAATTTAGCAAAACGAGAGCCGTTTTCACCCAATTTTTAGTGGTCCGCAAGTGGTTAACCGGCCAAAAAGAGGGCAAAAAGAGGGTCAAGTGGTGCCCAAAGTGGTTAACCGAGAGCCGATTTTGTGGGTGTTTTGGGGGCTACTTTTCAGCCATCTTTCCCCTCGTTTTTGGCTGTGGCAGTTTGGCATAGTTTGACCTAATTTGAATAATTGAATATGAATTTGATACAGCACTCAGTGTAAAATGACTGGGTGCTTTTTTCATTTCAGGAACTCATATTCCGGCCATAGAAAGAGCCGTCACTTCACTTTTTATTTTGGAGTGGCGGCTTTTTCTATTTCCAGAAGCAACAGCAACAATCAGAAATGAGGTGAAGTCAATGAACACGCAAATCATCGCCATCGCCAACCAGAAGGGCGGCGTTGGCAAAACCACCACCTGTGCCAATCTTGGAATCGGTTTGGCACAGGCCGGAAAGAAAGTCCTGCTGATCGACGGAGATCCGCAAGGAAGCCTGACTATCAGCCTGGGCAATCCACAACCGGACAAGCTGCCCTTTACGCTGTCGGACGCTATGGGGCGTATCCTGATGGATGAGCCGCTTCGTCCCGGCGAGGGTATCCTGCACCACCCAGAGGGCGTAGACCTGATGCCTGCGGACATCCAGTTATCCGGTATGGAGGTATCCCTGGTAAACGCCATGAGCCGTGAGACTATCTTGCGGCAATATCTGGACACGCTGAAGGGGCAAT
>ENA-ORTF01000557-ORTF01000557.1-human-gut-metagenome-genome-assembly--contig:-NODE-557-length-48475-cov-12.042710_pt1 | contig 48475 bp, 48 predicted proteins | sample MGYA00241908_ERZ509180 | MGnify/ENA primary metagenome ERZ509180 (study PRJEB26280, sample SAMEA2338814) | human gut metagenome | biome: human gut; feature: human-associated habitat; material: faeces... | reverse complement strand
GCAGCTATTCGGTTATGAGCAAGTAGCGAAGCGGATTGCGAATATCCGCTTTGACCAAAAAACGCGGTAACTGCGCAGAGTCATGCGAAAGGGAAGAAAAATCAGTCTTTTTCGGAAATTTCGGCTGATGTTTTCTCTTCTGTGCGTTTTCGGAAATCCCGGGGGCTGCAGCTGTAGGTACGAAGGAAGATTTTGGAATAGTAGCTCTGATGATTGAAGCCGCATGCAGTACAAATTTCCGCGATCGACAGTTTCGTATTGTTTAAAAGATGGCAGCTCACCTCCAGGCGGTAATGGTTCAGAAAATCGATCGGACTCTGGTTCAGATAACGGCGGAAAATCTGACAGCACTTGTTGCGGCAGACTTTTCCGGCGGCCGCAATTTCGTCGAGATTGATGGACTCGCTGTAGTGGCTGTAAATATAAGACACCATATCACGCTGTACGAGAAGATCCGGCTCCTTCGGTTTTGCGGCCGCCTCATTTGGCATCATCGGATGGCTACGCAAAAGACGGCACCATAAAAGCGATAGAAGTGCGGCGGCTTCTATTTCATAGGCGGCCGGATGCTCTTTTTTAATGCGGAGAATTTCAGGAAGAAGCTGCAGTGCTTCGGCATCCTCCGGAAACTCCGGTTTTAAATGAAGATATTCCAGAGACGGATTCGAGAGAACCGGTGCAATATACGACTGGTACAGAACACTGTTCGTGATGAAAATTTTGGGATGACACAGAATACGGATAAAATCGCAGTCCTGCCCGTTTTCGGAATATCCATAGTGCATTTGGCGGGAATTGACCATGAGTGCTTCACCGGTGTTTAATAGAACACGTTTTCCATTCATATAATAGTTCATCTGTCCGGAGCGGATATACACCCATTCGATGTCTTCATGCCAGTGGCAAAGTGCCCTGTGATTCGGATAGGCGGAAAGAAGTCCTTCCCGAATAGAAAGCGGAATGCCGACTTCATCGTAACGGACGATTTCAGATGCATCCTGCATGATTTTTGTTATAGGATCATTGACCATAAAAAGCTCCTCTTTCGTCTTGTTAAAAAATACAATAATTATAAAATACGGAATGTTGTCATTGAAAAAACGCTAAATTCGAGATAATATATTATAACATATCATAATGTTGAGGTCAAAAGGTGTTTAGCCCCATTTGATACTATAGCAATCGTCGAAAACAATATGCACAAAGAAAAGGAGAAAAGGGAAAAACATGAATCAGGTAGAACGAAGAAAAAAACAGATGGCTTACATCGCGGATCAGGAGTGTGGGGAAGAGATGAATGCATGTAAACGAATCCTGCACGAGCTGAATACGGTAGACCGTACCGATGGCGATGCAATTTGCAAAATTGTAAAGCGATTATTTGGAAAATCAGATGGAGCGTTTGTAAATCCGCCGTTTTACTGCGATTACGGAAAAAATATCGAGGTCGGTAAAAACTTCTTTGCAAATTATAATTGTATGATTATCGATGTGGCAAAGGTTACCATTGGGGAGAACTGTATGATGGCGCCGAATGTTGCAATTTATACCGCTGGTCATCCAATTCATCCGGCAGCAAGAAATTCTGCTTATGAATATGGGATTGAGGTAACGATCGGTGATAATGTATGGCTTGGCGGAAACACGGTTGTTGTGCCGGGGGTACATATCGGAAGTAATGTGGTTATCGGAGCAGGAAGCGTCGTGACAAAAGATATTCCGGACTGGAGCGTTGCCGTGGGAAATCCGTGCCGTGTGGTAAAAAAGATTACAGAAGAAGATAAACAGTATTATTTCAAGGACAGAAAATTTGATGATGAGGCATGGGAAGTCATCAAAGATCTGTAAAAACGAAAAGCTTTCCTGGGCAGTCATGCGATGAAAAAACTCTGTACCGTATCCATCTGGGAATTTCCGGGGATGCGATGCAGAGTTTTTTACTTTACCTATGCGATAGGAGACAGGAAATTCTGCCGGATTTTGCTATGGCAAAAAAATGTGAATCCTATTTTGGGCAGCAAAAAATGCCCAGAGCCGGAATCGAACCAGCGACACGAGGATTTTCAGTCCTCTGCTCTACCAACTGAGCTATCTGGGCATTTGGATTTCCTGTTGGAAACCTTTGTTAATATAACATGAATTCATGAAAATTGCAACTGCTTTGTTGAAAATCGTGAAAAAATTGCGCTTTTGGGGGAATGGCGGTGTATTTTCGTTCGAGAATGTGGTAGTATAAAAGATATGCAAAGAGGAAGCAAGGAGAAGTATTAAAAAGATTATGAAAATTATTCTGACTGCGGTCAACGCAAAATATATTCATTCCAATCTCGCAGTTTACACGCTGCAGGCGAGCGCGGAGAAAGCCGGTGTGTTCCCGGAGATCCGTGAGTTTACGATCAACCAGTCAAAAGATTCCATGCTGCGGAGTCTGTTTCTGGCGCATGCGGATGTAGTCTGTGTGTCGTGTTATATCTGGAACATATCTATTGTGGAAGATTTGATTACGGAATATCACAAAATCAGCCCGGAAACGAAGATCTGGCTTGGCGGGCCGGAGGTGTCGTACCACGCGGAGGAGATGCTGGAGCAGTATCCGTTCCTTGACGGAATCATGAAGGGTGAGGGCGAAATTACCTTCCGTGAACTGGCAGTGTATTACCAGAATCAGGAGAACGGCACGGAGGGGAAAACGCTTGAAGAGATCCACGGCATTACATACCGTGATGCAGAAGGAGCTATCAAAAGCAACCCGTGGCGTCCGGTCATGGATCTGTCCGAGGTGGATTTTCCGTATGCGAATCTGAAAAAATTCGAGAACCGCATCATTTATTATGAGTCAAGCCGCGGTTGCCCGTTTTCATGCAGTTACTGTCTTTCTTCTATTGATAAGCGGCTTCGGTTCCGAAATCTGGAGCTGGTCAAAAAGGAACTTGCTTTCTTTCTGGAACACAAAGTGCCACAGGTCAAATTTGTCGATCGTACCTTTAACTGCAAAAAAGACCACGCGATGGAAATCTGGAAATTTATTGCAGAGCATGATAACGGTGTAACGAATTTCCATTTTGAGATTGCTGCAGATCTGATCACAGAAGAGGAACTGGAGCTCTTAAATACCCTGCGTCCGGGGCTGGTACAGCTTGAGATCGGCGTTCAGTCTACGAATCCGCAGACGATCGAGGCGATCCACCGGAAGATGGATTTTGGAAGAGTCACAGAGATTGTAAACCGGATTGCGAAGGGAAGAAACATCCATCAGCATCTCGACCTGATCGCGGGCCTGCCGTATGAGGATTATGACAGTTTCCGCCGTTCGTTTGCGGATGTCTATGCACTGCGTCCGCAGCAGTTACAGCTGGGATTTTTGAAAGTGCTGTGCGGTTCTTTCATGTATGAGCATACCGAGGAATATGACTGTCATTATCAGGAGCGCGAACCATATGAGGTACTGTACACGAAATGGCTGCCGTACGACGATGTGCTGAAGCTCAAAGACGTGGAGGAGATGGTGGAAGTCTACTACAACAGCGGCCAGTTCGTCCACACACTGCCGATGATCGAGCATCTGTATGAGAACCCGTTCGATTTCTTCCAGGAGCTCGGCGATTTCTACCGGGCAAAGGGCTACAGTGAGGCGGCACATAACCGGATTCAGCGGTATGAAATTCTGCTCGAGTTTTTGCAGGACGAAAAACAGCAGGATGAAGCATTCTTCCGTCAGATGATGGTGCTCGATCTGTATGCGCGTGAAAATATGAAGACACGGCCGCGTTTTGCAAAAGATCCGTCCGAATGGAAAAACGAGTCGCGTGACTTTTATCAGAAAGAATCCGAAACGAGAACGCTTTTGCCATCGTATACGACATACGATTGGAAGCAGCTGCAGCGCATGACGCATGTGGAAGTTTTTGATTACGATGTGCTCGGAAACGGGGAAAAGGCGCGTACGGTACTCCTGTTTGATTATCAGAAGCGCGATCCGCTGACGGGAAATGCGGAGATGATCGACTGCAGTGAGCTTTTTTACGCTTGACATTTCAAAAGAACATGAGATACTAGAAAAGGTAATAAAAGATGAAAATACAAGATTTTGTAGTGCTCGATCTTGAGACAACGGGTCTTTCTGTAAAGGAAGATCAGATTCTGGAGATCGGTGCAGTAAAAGTGCAGGGCGGAGAGGTCACGGCATCGTATGAGACTTTCGTCAATCCGGGCAGAAAAGTGCCGGAGCGGATCACGGAACTCACCGGAATCCGGGATGAGATGATTGCGGATGCGCCCGATGTGGAGACTGCTGTCCGCGGCTTTCTGGATTTCTGCGGCGGCCTGCCGCTTCTGGGGCACAATATTCTGTTCGATTACAGCTTCATCAAGCAGGCAGCGATAAATGCCCGTCTGGACTTTGAAAAAGAAGCGTGGGATACGTTGAAAATTGCACGGAAAGCCCTCCCGGATCTGGAGAGCAGAAGCCTTGAAGCACTCTGCGGCTACTATCAGATCCCGCGGGAACACGCACACCGTGCAATGGACGATGTGCTGGAAACGCTGGCACTGTTCCGAAAACTGGAAGAAGGATTTTCGGAAGATCACCCGGAATGGTTTGCCGCAGCGCCTCTGAAGGCCAAAATGAAACGCGAGGTTCCGGCGACGGAGGCACAGAAAAAATATCTGGCGGATCTGATCCGGTACCATGAGCTGGATCTCGAACCGGAGTGGGGAGCACTCACAAAAAGCCGTGCATCCCGCATGATCGATCAGATTATTCTGGCACATGGAAGAATGGAAAAACGACAGAGAACTGAGAAAAAATAGAAGAGAAAAAGAAAGGATGGAACGATGAGTAATAAAGTCAATCGAAAAGCCCCGACAGAGGCACAGAAAAAGAAGAAAGATCCGCTGGCAAAGAAGAGAAATGCAGCAAAGATGCTGGCATTGATTCTTGCAGTGGTTATGGTGCTTGGTATGGTTCTTCCAGCACTTTTATGGCTGGTGTAAAGAGATGCTGTAAAAGACAGATTGAAATGGGAAACGGATCAAGAAGAGGCACAGTATGAAAAACAGCAGAAAAATGAGAGGCCTGCTGGTGATGCTTATCGCATTCGCATTCTGCTTTCTGGCAGAACCAGTCAAAGCGGATGACCGGACAGCGCTGGACGGAATCTATGTAGAAGACATTTCCGTCGGCGGTATGACCGAAGAGCAGATCACACAGGCAGTAAACGACAAAATTGAACAGTTAAAACCCTCGGTTATCAACTTGTCTGCCGGAGAGCAGAATGCACAGGTGACAGCAGGGGATCTCGGACTTTCCTGCGCCAACCCGGAGGTGGCAAGAGAAGCCGTCACAATCGGGCAGGAAGGCAATGTACTGAAGCGGTTCCTGACACAGAACCGGCTCAAAAAGGGAGAGACGGTGACGTTTTCCCTGAAATATACAGTCGATGGCGAGGCAGCGCGCCAGGCGGTAGAAAACAACACGGCCGTGCTGAACCGCGAGGCAACAGATGCAACGCTGACCCGCGAAAACGGCGAATTTATCGTCAATCCGGGCCAGACCGGATGCAGCGTCAACGTGGATGAGTCCACGGCAAAGGTTGTCAATTACTTGACGACAAGCTGGCGGGGCGGCATCGGCGGCGTAGAACTGGTAACAGAAGAAACACCGGCAGGCGGCAATCCGGAGCAGCTTGCACTTGTTAAAGATCTGCTCGGCGAGGGTATGACGGAGTATGGCAACGGTACGAGCGGCAGAAAACAGAATGTCGCAGTCGGCGCAGAGAAGATTAACGGAACGCTGGTACAGCCGGGCGAGGAATTTTCCGTAGAGGCGGTCGTTGTGCCGTTTGATGCGGAAAATGGTTATGCACTGGCGGCATCGTATGAGATGGGCAAGGTCGTCGATTCGTACGGCGGCGGTATCTGCCAGGTTTCCACAACGCTTTATGTTGCGGTTCTGAAAGCGGAACTTGAGGTGACGGAGCGGTACAGCCATTCCATGATTGTCCACTATGTGGATCCGTCGATGGATGCGGCGATTGCAGAAGGATTGAAAGACCTGAAATTCGTGAACAACACCGATGCGCCGATTTACATTGAGGCGAGCGCGGATGGAAGCACCCTGCATTTTGCCATCTATGGCCATGAGACGAGAGATCCGAACCGCACGGTCCGCTATGAGAGTGAGACGACAAGCACGGAGGATCCGACGCCGAGCCTGACGGAAGATGCGAATGCATCGTTTGGAACAATTGAACAGACATCGTACGGCTATCAGGGTTCGACGGCGCGGCTGTGGAAGATTGTGAATGACAATGGAAATGAGACGAAGGAGCAGGTGAATTCCAGCACTTACCGCATGACATCGGATGTCTATACCGTGGGAACAAAGACGGACAATGCAGCGGCGCGTGCGGAAATGCAGGCGGCGATTGCGGCAAATGATCTTGCAAAAGCAAAGGAAGTTGCAGCGAAATACAGCCAGAGCAGTTCGTCATCGAGTTCTTCGGAGAAGAAGGAAGACAGCAGCGATGATTCGGATTCGGATGGTACGGAAAAGACGGACGACAGCAGAGATACAGAGAAAACGGAGGACGATGAGGACTAGGCGTTTTCTGGTTACAGTTCGCTGGGAACCAGTGAACTGTAACATTTTCCGTGAAAAATGGGAAAGCAGAGGGAAAAGGAGTACGGATTCCGTCTGCTTTTTCGTTTGAAACAGGAAGTTCGAGGAGGACAAGGGATGCGAAAGGGTAAATTACAGCAGAGCGTGCTGGTGCGCTCGGTGTTTAAGATGCTGGGGCAGAAAAGAGAGGACGCAGCGGGGCCGGCGGTCGGACGCGGGGTATCGGCAATTGCAGGAGAAAAGGAGACGCAGGTGTTTTCGTGTGCGCCGGTGCTGGTGAAGGATCCGGAGGACGCGGTGCTCGCGGTCTGCCGGGTGTGCAACAGTGTGGCCGCGGCGGGGGCATCGGCAAAAGGAGTGCTGGTGTCGCTGATGCTGCCGGAGGCGATGGAAGAAAGGAATTTAAAGGAGCTGATGCGGGCGGTTGACGGTGCGTGTGTGCGGTATGGAACTGCGGTGATCGGCGGGCATACGGAGGTGACGGACGGGATTTTGTATCCGGTGCTTACCGTGACGGCGGCAGGCGGGACAACGCGTGCGGGGCTGTTTGATCCGTCGTGTGTGACAGCGGATTTGGATCTTGTCGTGACGAAGGGGATTGCGCTTGGCGCGGTGTCTTATCTGGCAAAGACAAGAAGGGATGAGCTTCTGACGAGATTTTCTCCGGGATTTGTCCATGGGGCGGCGGATTTTTCGGAGGATTACTCTGTCTGCCGTGAGGCGGAGATTGCGATCGAGCACGGTGCGGCTGCGATGCAGGATCTCTCGGAGGGCGGGATTTTCGGGGCGCTCTGGGAGATGGCGGACGGCGCGGGTATCGGGCTTGATGTGGCGCTGAAGAGGATTCTGATCCAGCAGGAGACGGTGGAGATCTGTGAGTTTTTCGGGGTGAATCCGTATCAGATGCTTTCGACGGGGGCGCTGCTGATTGCGGCGGCGGACGGCGAGGGGCTGGTGCAGAAAATGGCACTCGAAGGGATTCCATCGGCGGTGATTGGGCGGACGACATCCGGGAAGGAGAGGATTCTCCGGAACGGGGAAGAGGTCCGGTATCTGGATAAGCCGCAGATGGATGAGATGTACCGGGTTGGCAGATAAGGCTTAAATATACGACAGGAGTGATTGGCAAAATGGCACATTTGAATATTGTTCTTCATGAGCCGGAGATTCCGGCAAATACAGGCAACATCGGACGGACGTGTGTGGCGACGGGGACGAGGCTGCATCTGATTAAACCGCTGGGGTTTGATATTTCGGACAAGGCGGTCAGGCGCGCGGGGCTGGATTACTGGTCGAAGCTGGATGTGACAGTGTATGAGAGTTACGAGGATTTTCTGGAGAGGAATCCGGGGGCGAAGATTTACTATGCGACAACGAAGGGGCCGCAGACGTATGTGGATGTGCATTACGAGGAAGACTGCTTCATCATGTTCGGAAAAGAAAGCGCAGGAATCCCGGAAGACATTCTGTACGACAACCAGGAGACAGCAGTGCGGATTCCGATGATTAATGATATTCGGTCGCTGAATTTGTCGAACTCGGTGGCGATTGTGCTATACGAGGCGCTGCGGCAGAATAACTTTGGCCATATGCAGCTCGCGGGGCATTTGCGGACGCATGAGTGGAGGTAGACGGCCCGGAGTCCCTGACTACGTAGTGGCGGGGGACGCCATTGCTGTGCTCGGCTGAGTAAAAAGGGTGAAAGACGTAAGGCTTTGGAAAGTCGTTGCGTCTTTTTTTTGTGTTGAATAGGGTTATTTTGATTTCTTATGGTTCAGGATTCGAAGAATCCTGTCGCGGTTGTAGCGTTGGGTGATGACGAGGAGGAGGTCGAAGAGGGAGGCGGCGAGGGAGGTCAGGAGGAAGACGGGGAAGGCGTGGAACCAGTGGGAGGCGAGGATGGGGAGGAGGCTTAAGGGGATGATGACTTCGTGGACGAGTTCAGCCTGGCACATGGCGCCGGCGATTTCGGGGAGGGTGTGGAGGGATGGATCGAAGAGGTCAGGGTAGTAGGTGGGGAGTTTGTTTTTCCAGGTTTTGACGCGGAGAGTGCGGTAGAGCTTTTGCTCGAAGGGGCGGAGCTGGTACCAGGAGCGGGTGAGATCGGCACGGTTTTTCATCGTATGCTGGAAAACGAAACCGGTCAGGAGGCGGATGGCGAAGTGGTAGGTGGTGGTCGCGAAGGTGATAGCCAGCGTCAGAGAGAGATCGGTGTGGGCTGCGGCGTGGAGATAGATAAAAAAAGCGGTCGCGGCGAGGAGGAGGGCGGTGACGATGTTGAGGGTCAAGGGGAGGTTTTTGGTCTGTTTCATGGGAGCATCTCCATTCTTTAACTTGAGTTTTTGATAAGAACATTGTATCATGGAACGGAAGTGACATCAAGAAACTCATATCAGCGGGATGGAGGGAATCGAATGCTTACCATTATTTATGGTGATGAATCAAATTGTGTTTATAATACCAATGTTTATTTTAAAAATACGTATGAACCGGAGTGGTTTGAGACGGAACTTGCAAAACAGATTGTTCGAGAGGTGGATGATTCTGAAGTTCTGAGCAGCGAATGTATTCAGAGTCCGGTTCTTGGACAGATTCCGCCGGAACGCTTGTCTGGTGGTGTGAAGACACTGCTGTTAATACTAAATGAACCGGAAAAAATTTTCAATGCATCTACTTGCGGAGATAATTGTGCAAAATGGATTCTGGAAATTGGAAAACGAGAAGATGTGACGATTAATTTACGGCATATGATGGATTTTGGAAAAGATACGGTGTTTGAAATAAAAATTAAAAATGGCGGAGAAATTGTACATTCTATGAAGGAACTGATACCGATTGCAAGTAAATATTTGAATGAAATGAAGCAGGAGTAAAACGGATGAAAGGGTCACATAGAATTATCGTTGAATCAAGAAAAGTAAAATATGATTTTACGGTGAAAAGAAATATTACGATTCTGACAGGAGACAGCGGATCCGGGAAAACGGTTTTAATGGAGCTGATTCGTGATTACAGAAGATACGGGGCAGACAGCGGTGTTCAGGTATCCTGTGATTGTGAATGCAGAACGATAGAAAATGAAGATTGGGAAAGAACCATACAGGAAGCCTCGCCATGTATTTTTTTCATTGATGAGGGAAACCGTTTTTTATATACGAAAAACTTTGCCAGAGCTGTACAGCAGTCGGAACATTATTTCGTGATTGCAACACGCGAAAAGCTGCCAATGCTTCCATACAGTATGAATGAAATCTATGGCTTTCGTAAGTCAGGAAAATTTCATGAGGCGAAACAGACATATAACGAAATTTATCGCATTTACGGAGATTTTACAGAAGGTCAAAAAGTTACACCGGAATTTGTAATTACAGAGGATTCGAATTCGGGATATGATTTTTTCAAAAGTTTGGCAGATAAAAAAGAAATTCCATGTATTTCGGCGAAGGGAAAATCAAATATTATTTCTACTTTGCAGGAAAGAAAAAAAGCAGAAGATAGGATACTGGTGATTGTAGACGGAGCTGCGTTTGGAGCGGAGGCGAAGGATGTTGTTACGTATTTGAAAACGTATGGCGGAGCTTTATATGCGCCGGAATCATTTGAATGGATGATCCTTACAGCGGGTGTTATTCCTGGAAAAAGCCAGAAAGAAATTTTGGCGGAACCAGAAAACTATATTGAAAGTGCAAAGTTTGTAAGCTGGGAACGGTTTTTTACAGACTTATTGATAACAGAAACACAAAATGACCCTGTATGGGCATATTCCAAAAAGAAATTGCCTTCCGCATATCTGTCCGCAAAAGTCATGACAGCAATGCAGAAAGTAATGGATTCTATTGAATGGGGAATAAATTAAATTAGGCTTTTGAGTCCCGAAAAACCTTGATATTACAGGGTTTTTCGGGATTCTTGTTTTTTACTGGCTACAAAATGGCTACATCAGCCGAGTTTTTTGTAGCCATCATCTTTTGTCGCTATGGCATCAAGCTGAGCGGCTACTTCGGTCTGCTTGTTCGGGTACAGATGGCTGTATGTCTCCATGGTGGTTTGCACCCTTTCGTGACCCAAGCGTTCTGCTACCAGAAGCGGTGTACAGCCCATGTCAATCAGCAAACTGGCGTGGGTATGACGCACATCATGCACCCTGATCTTCTGTGTCCCGGAGTGGTCACAACCATACTTCATCTGTCTGCCGACCCAGCCCCTATCATAAGGGAAGATGCGGTCTGTCGGCTGTACCTCGTAAAGCTTTGCCAGATAGTCTTTCAGGCAGTTTTCCAGCACCTTCGGCATGACCACTTCACGGTAGCCAGCTTCCGTTTTGGGCGGATAGATGTAGTCCTTTCCGTTCAGACGCTGATAGTTTTTGTTGACAGAAATAATGTGTCTGTCAAAGTCGATATCCTCTGGTGTCAGAGCCAGTAACTCGCCAACACGCAACCCGGTGTAGTACATCACCGTAAAGATTGTGTATCCAACAGGTCTTTCCTCCATGGCTTCGATAAACACCTTGAATTCCTCGTTCGTCCAGAACAGCATTTCATCGGCGTTTTTCTTACCCATAGTTCCTGCCTTGTGACAGGGGTTCTCTCTCAGTCCATAGAACTTCACTGCAAAGTTGAAGGCTGCAGTGAGCTGGTTGTTGATGGTTCGCAAATAGGTCGGCGAGTAACATTTGCCGTTGGGACGGCGGTAGTGAATCAGCTCGTTTTGCCAATTGCGAATATCGGTCGGCTTGATAGCATTGATCGGCATCTCACCGAAGTAAGGAAGGACCTTCTTATTGAACAGGTAGCGCTTGTTGGCTAAAGTTGTTTCTCTGAGACGAGGATCAGCATCTTTTATATAGAGTGCAACAAAATCCTTAAACTTCATACCCAGGCTGCCATCTGCCTGACTGATAAAATCACGTTCCCATTGTACGGCTTCTTTCTTGGTATTGAAGCCTCTTTTCTTTTTGTGAATCTCCTTTCCTGTCCAATCCTTTACTCGGATTTGAGACATCCATTTTCCTGTACTTTTGTCTCTTGTTACTGACATTGTGTTCTCCTTTTCTATCCCAATGTCAGACCTTAATTACTTCTCAGAACCAAACTCCTTTTCAAGATAAGCCCTGCGACGAGCCAAGCGCTCGTCCTCGTCAAGTTCTTCCGGTTCCACACATTCCACGGAAGCCCCAGCATAGTACGCAAGGGTCTGCTCTTGCCAGCTATGTAATGCTGCAGGAGTACAGTTGTAGCTGCACATATCCTCACGCATCTCTTCCCATTGTTCCAAGAACAGGCACATATCCGCATTGTGGTCGGCATCCATTTCCTTGCCGTTGAAACGGATGGAACAGGTCCACTCATTGCTGCGGGGCGGTTTCTGCACATCTACATTGAATTTAAGCGAAGAAACCTTGTCCAGTTCAAACAGGAAGTTCATTATGTCTGCAAGACTTCTGATCGGCGCCGTATTGGTTTCATAGCCAAGAATAAAGGTCGGCGTAGTATCAAGATGTTTTGCCAGTGCATTGACGACATCAATGGAAACCTCGATTTCTCCGGTTTCATACTTCTGCATGGTGCGCAGAGATTTGCCGATTAGGTTTGCCAGTTGTGTCTGATTCAGCCCTTTGCGTTTTCGTAGTGTTTTTATCCGCTGGCCGATTATGGAATAATCGAAATTGTCCATATATCATTCACCTCGTCCATATCATATCACAGGATAATGCGAATTGCAAGTACATATTTTTATTCCGCAAGTATTGACAAAAGCATCCTTTGTTCGTATAATGAAAGCGTATTAAAAGTGCGTATTTAGAAAACGTATCGGAGATTAGTGAATAAAAAATACGCAAATCAACTTTTGAACACAGGAGGTACTAATGAGAGCACAGTTTATCACCGCAGAAGAAGTACAGCAGATTTTGAGCGTAAGCCGCAGCAAGTCCTATCAGATCATCCGAGATCTGAACAAAGAACTGAAAAGTATGGGCTATCATACGATTGCCGGCAAGTGCCCCATCCAGTTCTTCAAGCAGAAGTTCTACGGACTGGAAATCGGAGGTGAAAGCGCTTGATGAACGAAAAAGAAAAAACGACCGTCCCGATTCCATCTGTTGGCGCAGATGGGGAACAGTCGCTTTCCTATGTAACAAATGAAATTATAGCAACTGGCAACGAAGAAATCAATCCCATAGATGAAAGTATGGAGGAGATGCTTCGTCAGATGCAGAGAATGTCGGACCCGTCCTATCTGGCTACCATGACTATGAGCCAGCTGTATGACACTGTATACGAAAGCAGACTACCAATTATTGACGGTTTGCTTTATCCCGGCACCTATCTGTTTGTAGGCGCTCCCAAGGTCGGCAAATCATTCCTGATGGCGCAGATCGCCTATCATGTCAGCACAGGACAAGCACTCTGGAACTATCCTGTCCATGCGGGTACGGTCTTATACCTTGCCTTGGAGGATGACTACAGGCGTTTACAGGAGCGTTTATTCCGTATGTTCGGAGTAGAGGGTACAGATACCCTCCACTTCGCAACTTGCGCCAAACAGCTTGGCGCAGGGCTGTATGAGCAGCTTACCCGATTTGTGTCGGAACACAAGGATACCAGACTTATTATCATTGATACTTTACAGAAAATCAGAGAAGCTGGCGGCGATAAGTTCAGTTATGCCAATGACTATGAAATCATTGGTCAGCTAAAACACTTTGCAGACCAGTCAGGCATCGCCCTTCTGTTGGTGCATCACACAAGAAAACAACAAGCTGATGATCGTTTTGAACGCATTTCTGGAACAAACGGCTTGTTGGGTGCTGCGGATGGAGCGTTTATTCTGGAAAAAGAAAAACGCACTGGAGATACAGCAGTTCTGGAAGTGTCTGGACGAGATCAGCCGGAGCAAAAGCTCATTCTGAAAAAGAATATGGAGCGTTTGACCTGGGAACTGGAACGAGCAGAAACGGAACTGTGGAAAGCACCTCCTGATCCTATTCTGAAAAAGGTTGCGGATATGTTGTCAGAGGACCGTCCAGAGTGGAACGGCAGTCCGACAGAGTTGGCGGAAGCATTACAGTTGGACATGAAGCCCAATCTGCTGACAAAGCATCTGAATGTGAACAAAGCAAGGTTATTCAATGAGTATCAGATTGATTACGAGCCTGTACGCACTCACGCCGGAAGAAGGATTATCTTGAATCGAGTTTCGCCCCAGCGTGACGATGCGTGACGGTTGTGACGATGATTTTGACAGTGGTGGCGGTGTCTAAAACACCGTCACCATCGTCACCACCGACACGGAAAGGAAGGGAATGGAAATGAAGAATGTACAAATCCCCTATGACTTATTTCTGGCTCTGCTTCAGCACCATTTGATGATGGAAGATGGTTATGAGGATGAAATCCGATATGGCTTGGAGCAGAAGCTGGAAGCCATGGTAAGGCACGAATTGTATGCCAAGTACAAGACTGCCCTTACCCCGGAAGAGCGTGAAGCAGCTCGCCAGCGTTATCTGGATGAACGTGGTATCCCTCAAAGTTACCGCTGGACTACTTCTCCTTGGGAACTATGACAGGAGCGTGCCACGCTCCTGTGGCTGGCAGACAAGGCAAGGCATTGGCTGACACAGCCCCCAGCGCATCTCCCGTCCCCGCTGAAAATCCGCAGATTGCAAGCGGTCAGTCTGAGAGAAATGTTTACTGTTTCTCTCAGACGTTGGGCGGTGGATGTTCCGAAGGGCAGGCAACGTCCATGCCATGTTTTGCAGAACCTGTACAGGTTGCAAACATGGCAGAGGCTTCCGCAGAAGCCGCATACCCCCTCGGAGAGCGCAATGCGCTTTTGATGCGTAGTGTCAAAAGTGCTTTTGCGTTACTTTTGACAAAAGTAACAAAACCCGCCGCCGAGCGGCGAAAACGAGTTTCGATAAAAATACCGCAATTATGGAGGTGACAGCTATAAAACGAACAATCAGTGCTATGTCTGGTGACGGCGTTGTTGCTCATAACCGTCGTACCTATATCGCAGAAAATGTAGATGCAACACGAACCCATCTGAACGTCGAGTATTGCTACATGCCTATCGAGGATGCTTACCATCAGCTATTTGATGAAGCACAAGCTGAATACAACGCTAAGCAGAAACGCAAAGATCGCCGTGTTGAAAACTACTACGAAAAAATCTGCAACGGCGATCAGGAAAAGCCTTTTTACGAAGTGATATTCCAAGTAGGAAACAAAGATGATATGGGCGCTGCTGGAGCAAATGGCGAGCTGGCAAAAGCCATCCTGGACAAGTTCTATCACAGTTTCCTTGAACGCAATCCCCAGCTCCATGTTTATTCAGCTCATCTGCACATGGATGAAGCTACACCCCATCTTCACATTGATTTCATCCCATTTACCACTGGAAGCAAGAGAGGACTATCCACCCATGTTTCACTGAAACAGGCGCTTGCTGATCAAGGCATTACTGGAGAGGGACGATCTCTGACAGAGCGTGATTTGTGGGTACAAAAAGAGAAAGAAACACTCGCAGCGATTATGTTGGAGCATGGTATCGAGTGGGAGCAGAAAGGCGAACACAAGGAACATCTCAGCGTTCTGGAATTTAAGCGACAGAAACGAAAAGAGGAAATTGCGGAACTGGAACAGACCTTTGAGCGTGTCCAGCAGAAGCAAGTTTTCGTTCAAGCGGTGGAGCAGATCGAAGCCAAACCCCTGCCGCTAACATCCAAGATGGCTGTAGAGCGTGAGGACTATCAGTCGCTGGTGACAGTAGCACAGAAATTTGTGGTGTAGGAAAAGCAAGAAGGCAAGCTGAAAAAGCTTCTGAAAGAAGCCAAGAAAACCATTGCCGAACTGAAAGCAAAAATTGAATCGCTTGTAGCAGAGCTTGCAACGGTAAAGGAGGAATTGGCACAGTATAAGTCCGTCCGTGGTCAGCTCCGCACAGCGGATCTGGAGCAGGAAAATGACCGGCTACGCAAGAGGATTCGCACCTATGAAGATGTCATTTCCCGCAATAATCTGTGGTCGTATTTTTCCAAGCATAAAGAAAAAGTAGCTACAAAACAAGATACACGATGATTTCCTAAGTCGATTTCCGATAGCATCAGTCCACCGCAGGTAATTCTTCTTGCAAAAAAGTGATAAAGATGTTATATTTATGATATATACTTGCGGTGGAGGTGCTATAAATGAGTTTTAGTAATGATATAAAGATGATCCGCCACAAATGTCTGATGAGTCAAATAGAATTTGCAGAAGCATTAGGCGTGTCGTTTGCTACTGTTAATAGATGGGAATCCGGAAGAAGTAAGCCGAATTTCAAAACTATGAAGTTGATCAATAGTTTTTGCGAAACTCATGGAATCGACTTTGATGTAAGCAAGCAGTTAACGGAGGAAGAACAAAAATGATATATAACGTGATAGATCTGTTTGCAGGAGCCGGTGGATTAAGTTTGGGCTTTAAGCAAACAGGACAAGTAAAAATAGTGGCTGCCGCAGAAAACAATCTGAATGCCAGAAAAACCTACAAGAGGAATTTTAAGTTGGCCCGGCTGTATTCTGATGTGAGAACAATAGACTATGCCGAATTGCAAGATACCGTTGGACCTGTTGATATTGTTATTGGCGGTCCGCCATGTCAGGGGTTCTCGAATGCAAATCGTCAACACACTACGGTAATCAGCATGAACAACAGACTTGTAAAAGAGTATGTCCGTGCAATCTGTGAATTGAATCCGAAAGCTTTTGTTATGGAAAATGTTGCTATGCTACGTTCTCAGGTGCATAGATTTTTCCTTGAAGAACAAGACCTTGATAACGAAAGAATCATGGCACTTCCTTTGTCAGAGGATAAAATTGAGATTTTGCCCGAATGTGTGAATTTTAGTAATTCTATTGCTTTCCTCGAAACTGCACGGGCAGAAATGGGATATGCATGGGCTGAGAGTTTTTATAAGATCATCAATATCCTTTATCGCTATCGAATCAACCCTGCCAAATTTGATACTACCCTTGAAAAGTATCAGAAGAAGCTGATTGCACAGCTCAATGAGATTTTGAAGATAACTGCCGAAACGGAAGAACTCAATGTTTTGCAGGAAAACGATGCAAAAATGGCAAAGGCAATATTACAGTATATTGACCAGAAAGATACCTTTGATGATGCTGTATTGGCAATTAGCAATTCCATCATGATGCAGCGAGCAATCATGAAAATCAAAGAGTTAACCGACAATGACATTCATATTTTTGAATACAAAGAAGATAACGGTAGCTTAGTTGCGGTAGTTAAGTCTTACCCTGTAATGGATTACATTAGAGCGATTTTGGAGAATGAGCCTTATAACTACACGTTAAGCGAAAATACGCTTAACGCAATCCATTATGGTGCTCCGCAAAGAAGGGAACGCTTCATCATCGTAGGCCTCAAAAAAGAAATGAATGCCAAATATATTGCTCCTGAAATCAAATTTACAGAAGGCAACTATAGAACTGTCTATGATGCGATTGCAGATATTCAGGATGTGATCCCCGTTACCGAAGTGACTGGAGATTACATTGAATTGGAAGCTCACCCAAATGCGACAGGACTTGAAAAAGAGTTGAGAGGTCGAGCACTGTATAATCACATTACTACAGCTACCAGAGAAACAGCGATGGCGAGATTCAAGGCACTCAAAGCGGGCGAAAATTTCCATGATCTTGATCCTGAGCTTAAAACGACCTATAGCAACGCAGACCGTACGCAAAACACTATCTATATGCGTCTAAAATATAACGAACCATCTGGAACTGTTGTTAATGTACGTAAATCCATGTGGATTCATCCTGAGCTGGATCGTGCTATTTCCATTCGTGAAGCAGCCAGATTGCAGACGTTCCCGGATACCTTCATTTTTGAAGGAACAAAAGATTCTCAATACCAGCAGGTTGGTAATGCAGTACCTCCGTATCTGGCAAAGGCTATCGCAGATAGTGTTATTAGTATCTTGAATAATGCGACAGAATAAAAAATGGGTCACTCCTACGGTTTTAGGGGTGACCCATTTACTTTAAGCGGTTACTTTATCGGGAACCTTGCAAATCTCATTTGCTTTAGCAAGAATCTTATCGTGAATGCGCTGTTCGGGCAGACAGTCAAGGATATAAATGCCGCCAAGCAAGTTGAGGTACTTAGCCAGTTCGCCAACAATGTTTGTGTCAATCGGCAAGCCCTGTGCTTTTGCCTCGATTATTGCGCTAAGGAAAGGACGGATAATGGATGGATTGTTGGAAGTGTTACGTTCCAGAATGTGCATAATGTAGTCCGAACTTTCACAGACAAATTTTGTGAGTTCCCAAGGATCGGAACGCTTCTCGTCGTATGTAAGACGACCAATCCACCACAGTCTGGATAAAGCATTTCTCGTTAAAGAACGTCTGGCACCAAAGCCAAAGAAAAAATGCTGTTGCACGTTGCCGACGGTACATTTCTTATTAATGTCCCATCTGTATTTCACATAGTCCCAGAAAGGCCCAAGGCACAGACCAGCCCACAAACGCTCGTCCGAAGCCTGAGAATCGGACAGGAAACGCAGGTTTCCATAAATTCGTTTGACATTTTCAGCTTCTGTAAGGAAAGGTTTATCTGCAGACATATCCAAGCTGAAATCAGGTATTTCAGCAAATTTGGTGTCGGAGAACAATGCGTTTCCCAGTTCATCCTGTAGCCAGTCAGAGGAATCCTGCTTAAAATTATCAACCCAGCTTTTTAGATTGGACTTGATAATGTCGATGTTATCGTAGCTTACAAACTGTAGCTTCATTATTCGTCACCTCCTGCTGCACCAAAGCTACTTGTCAAAAATGTAAATGCATCCGTAACCGGATTGTTTATCAGCTTTTGAGCAAGAATTAAGCAGTTTTGGTTGTTGAATTCTTCGCTTTCAATATCGCAGTCAAACTGCGTTAACAGTGCTTTTGATAGAACTTTGTACCATAGCGTGTCAGAGTTCTCACTTCGTTCCTGAATCGGTAAAGCTCTCAGTTCTTCCAAAACATATACAAGGGCAGGCACAACAGTGAGAGAGTTAAGAATTGGCTGTGCCAGAGGGGTAGCACTCAAGGCTTTGTAGCTATAAAAATCGCTGAGAGGGAGCTTAATGATGATTTTGCGCTGAGACATATCCACCAGCATTTGCTTGCAACTTTCGTCAGGGTTCTTGCTGATATTAAAAATGGACGGTGTATTTGCAAGATCATCAATATCTTTGGAAATATCCACTGTTACCATTTTTCCAACAGCCATAACACAGCCAGCTTCAATGTCGAAAGCGATGCCCTGATAATCTTCATGGAAGTCAGGGCTTGTAAAGCCCTTCAAATCATCAACTGCCACAACAAACGGACAGATTTGCAATTTGCCATTTACTGCCTTGTTCAGCAGAGTGTATACTTCGCTGACCTTGTCTGTTTGGACAACCGTACGGAAGCCAGTCTGCGAACACTCCAAGTGATATACAAACTTTGCAACACCCTGTTTGATACAGTCCTGAAGGCTTTGGCAAGTGAGGGTGGCAAGGAAATCAATACGCAGATCGTAACCATCACGTACAATATCAATGGCTACATCAAAAGCACCAGTTCCATAATCGTTTGAATAAGAGGACAGAACAGGATACGGATATAATTTATACTTGATTTCCATACGCTTTCACCTCCAAAGAACAATAATCGTGATAATCAAGCTGAATATTGAGCCTGATAGCTTTTCTTTCGGTAAAAGACAGATTTGTGATTCTGTTTTTATCGAACTTCAGATCGGGGCACTCAGAACAAGAAGCTGCAATAATGGAAGCATCGTAGTTCTGAGATTCAGCCGACATGAATACTTCCAAAATGCCATTCGTAGCAGAAGAACCAGGGGTAAATACAATCGTATATTCACCTGTGGCCTTATTACGAACCACATTACGAACACTGGCTGCAGAAATAGCAGATAGCTTCTTGCGGTGCTCTACAGGAACATTGCCACCGCCATCACCAGGATTGCTACCGCCGCCGTTGCCACCGTGTCCGCCCTGGCCTTGGCTACCGCTACCACCTTCGCCGGGAAGATCGGTAACGATAATATCGCCTTCCTCATCATCTACAAGAGTTTGTCCGGGTTCTCCAGTCTGGGTTCCAGAAGGCTTAGGCGCAACTTCGGTCACACGGATTTTAATATCTTTAATACTATCCTGCAATGCCTCAGTACGTTCCTGATTTGGGGACTTATCAAAGTCACTGGCAGAAAGGTATTCACCGACGGTCGGATCAAGAGCTTCTTCACTTTCGTCGTTTTTCATTTCATCCAAGGATGCCTTGATGAAACGTGTCAGCGTAGTAAGCAGGCGCTTGGCTTTGCTCTTGTTTTCAGCACGTTCCACTTCCCATTCGAGATGCTGTGGGTTTTCAAGGCTACGGAGATACGAGTTGATAGCATCCCCCTCAATGAACAGTGTGCCAGCAAATGGAATCAATCCGTTAATGTTTCCCTTGTCTTTGATTTTCATGCCTGTCTGACGAATCATTGCAACTCGTCTGCTAAAAGATGGCATAATCATCAGTTTCAACGTGAGCTTGCCGATAGTTTCAGGATCATCGGTAAGTTCCTTGGTGAAGGTTCTTGCTAATTTTTCATCTGTAAGCGCCTGATAGTATTCATCGGCGTGCTCATTAAAGTATTCTTTGTGAGAAATCATCAGGTCAGCGAGAGAGTCCTTGCTGATAATAGTTCCATCAACATCTACCACCAGCGTTCCGTTATAAATGGCATAAAGGAAGCCATCCAAAACGGAAGCAACCATCTGGTGTTGCCATCCTTTATCGCCATTGAAAGCGGCGATAAAAATATCCGTTCCAGAGTTTTCGGCACTGCGAGAGTAAGCAGGATCTAACGAAAACTGCTTGTACATAGGGCTATTCTTATCATTACCATAGAATCCTGTTCCCTGGGTGATTTCATTCTTCTTGCTTTTGAAGGAAGTCAATCTGGAAACACCCTGAGATGCACAAAGCCCATCTTTGTCGCTGGTGCTGTAGAAAACAGTTCTAAGAGAAGAACAGGCATATGGGGCAAACTTGCCAATGCCAAAAGATCCGCCATGACTGCCGGATTTATCGGATGCACCTGAAGATTTTGTTAAGTTACACCAAGGAGAATTATATTCTTCACGGGAGCCAACAAGACCGGAAGTGTTAAAGTCGCTGATTCTTAAGCAAGTGATAGTAGACTTATGTATTACATCCAGTGCCTGCTTAAAGAAGGTTTTAGCTTTGGTAGATTGTTGCTGCGACCAAAAATCCAAAGCTCGCTTAAGGGCATCTTCTAAATTGCTGTAGTCGGGAATTTTATGAGGGTCGATTTCAAAGGTTTTGAATTCGATGCGGGTAGGTTCTCCATTTTCAAGCGCAGCGTCCAGAGAGTTTTGACAGATTTCTCGTGCCAAAGATTTGATGGGAGTACCCTTAAAAGTTTCAACGCCAGAATCGGCAATGCCAAAAATCTGGCCATAGTTATTTGATGGGAAGTTCCACTTCTGTATAAGATTGAACATATTTCTCACCTCTTGCGCTTGCTCAACGAGAATCTGGTTGCTTTTTCAGGTTCTACTTTTGTGAATTTCTTCTTCGCTTCTCGCAGTTCTTGTTCGATTGCCTGGAAAATCTCCTCTACTTCATCCTGTGTGTATTCATAGACTGAAGTATTTGAACAATTGCCAAGGAGCTGCAAGGTATCAATGATTTTGTTTGTTCTGGCTTCAGCAAGCCTAACGAACTTATCGTGCTTGCTTTCTTCGGCCTGTTTCTTCATAGGAAATCCTCCTTCCTGTTTGATTATATAGTAGCACTCAAATGTCGAATAGTCAATAATATTTTCGAAATATTAGATAATATATCGAAAATATTGTGTGCCAGAATTATAATTAAAACACGATTACGATGCAATATTCTCAAAATGTTATTTTTAGAATTGGTTTTGATAGCGTTATTGAACATAACATTTTTGAAATATTACCTGCTAATATAGAAGAAAACCATCAGTTTTGTCGCTATTGGAATGCTACAGCCGCTATACAAAGAATCAGCCGAGCAGCTCATACCAAAGACCGTTGCTGTTGTCATAGATGTATTTTTCCATATTGCAAACCTCCATGTATCATTTTGAACTCAATAGTTCCGAGTGGCTTTGAGGTGAATCAGCCAGCGGAGGTTGCTGTTGTAGCCGGTGGCTACAAAATGGCTACAGAATTTCCAAAGACGCTACGGATAGCGTGAAATACATGGAATGTATGGATGAAAAGCGTACTATCAGTGCATATTATCACGAGAAATTAAGGTCTGGCGCTTGAGTGGGAATAAAAAGAATGCAGCTTCCGGAAGAAAAGAGGGAGCTACATTCTTTTCATAAGGAAGAAGTTAAGATCATTTCCAATTCGGCGAAGACCTGCTCGGCGTAAAGCTGTTTGATTTCGTGGCGGGTCATGCCGGAGACGTTGGTCTGGAAGGTGAAGGTGTGGGCTTGGGCTTTGTATAAAATACAGAAGTAGACGACGCCCTGTACGCTGTCAGCGTTATTGGGGTCGAGATTTCCGGTTGTGCCGGTGATTCCGATGGCGATGGCGGTGTGCAGGTTTTCTTGTACTGTGCGGGCCATGGCTTCGGCGCATTCGGGGGAGTAGACGCCGTGGATTTCGATGACGGAAGGGTCGACGCCGACGAAGACTTTGGTTTCGTTCAGATACGTGACGTAGCCGCCGGGGAAAATGGCGGAGGCGCCTTCGGTGTCGGTGATCAGGGAGGCGATCAGGCCGGAAGTGCAGCTTTCCATGGTGGAAATGGTGGTGTGGGATGCAATGAGCTGTTTGATGATGGAATCAATGGTGTTTGGGTTCATAGTGAAAATTACCTCCAGAGTTAGTTTGATATGTCTGGCAAAAAAGCCCCTCGGCGGAGGGGCTTATTTTGGTGCTTCGCCTTTGGCGAGTGTAAAGATAAATTCGGTACCAACGCCCTCTGTACTGATGACATTGATATTCTGGTTATGCGCAGTGATGATCTCTTTGACGATCGAAAGCCCAAGTCCCGTTCCTTTGCGGTCCTTGCCGCGGGAGGCGTCGAGCTTGTAGAAGCGCTCCCAGATTTTCGTGATGCTTGCCTTTGGAATGCCGCAGCCGGTGTCCTTGACGGAGACGAAGACTTTGCCGTGCTTCTCCGTTGTCTCAACTGTGATGGTGGAATCGTTGTTGCTGAATTTGATTGCATTATCAATGAGATTGTACAGCACCTGCTGGATTTTTCCCATATCGGCGCAGACATACAAAGTACGCGATGCGAGGATCAGTGAAATGGAAATCCGCTTTTTCGTGCAGGTTCCCTCAAACGAAGCAGCGGTATCCTTGATGACGGCGTTGATGTCAAACGAGGTCAGATCGAGCATATTCCCTTTATCGTCGATGTCGTTCAGCGTCAGCAGGCTCTGCGTCAGCTTGTGCAGCCGTTCTGTCTCAAACAGAACGATTTTCAGATATTTTTCCTGCATTTCCGGCGGAATCGTTCCGTCGAGGATTGCCTCCACATAGCCTTTGATTGAGGTCAGCGGTGAGCGGAAGTCGTGAGAGACGTTCGCCACAAATTTCCGCTGGTATTCGCCGGTCTTGTTCAGCTCGCCGGACATGTAGTTCAGCGTGGAAGCGAGATACCCCATCTCATCGTGAGATTTAACATCAATTTTGTGGGTCAGGTTGCCGGAGGCATACTCCTTTGCACCGTTGATGATCTTTTTCAGCGGCCGGTACACGACGAGGGAGAAAAAGATCAGAATCACAAACGAGAGTCCGAACACGAGCAGGAACAGAAAATCAATCCGTGCCAGCAGACTTTCCCTCTGCTGATAGACGTCCTGCAGCGGAAGGTGGATGGCGACATAGCCATTGATCCGGAAATCGGAGGTGACGGGAACCATGACGCTCAGCATCTTGTCTTCGAAATGGCCGAAAAACGTTCCCGTGCTGTAATACTCGCTGCCGAGCGCAACCGGATCAAAACCGTCGATGATCTTCGGGTTTTCCTCATCGAGTGCAGCTGCCGTGTTCAGCAGAATTTCCCCGTCTGCGCTGATGAGCCAGATCTGGGAATTGTGATAGGAAGCCAGTGCACTGAGCGAATTGTAAAGATCCGTCAGGGAACGCTCACTGTGGTAATAAAGGTCGCCCTGTTTGGAAGCGATCTGCGTGGCCTCCCGGTACAGACTGGTGCTCGCGCTGGAGACCAGACTGTCCTCCACCATGCGGGAGCCGACCGTTGAGATCAGCGTAAAGCCGGCAATGGCGAGAATGACATAAATGAGAATTAATTTCCGGTAAAGCGTGCGTCGCATTATTTTTTAACCTCAAACTTGTAACCGATGCCCCAGACCGTCGTGATGGCCCAGGAGGCATGGTCCTTGATTTTTTCGCGGAGACGTTTGATATGAACGTCTACCGTGCGGGTATCGCCGATGTACTCATAGCCCCAGATATGGTCGAGGAGCTGTTCTCGCGTAAAGACCTGGTTTGGTGAGGAAGCAAGGAAGTAGAGAAGCTCCAGTTCCTTCGGCGGCATATCGACGGTGCGGCCCTGGTAAATGACGGAATAGTTCGTCTGGTTGATGATAAGATCCGGGTACTCGACACATTTTCCTGCGGTCGCGGATACCGGGATCGTGCGTGATGGCTGAAATCTCCGCAGCACTGCTTTCACACGGGCAACGAGCTCCTTGGAATCAAATGGTTTGATGATGTAGTCATCCGCGCCGAGTTCCAGGCCGAGGACTTTGTCGAACACCTCGCCCTTTGCCGAGAGCATGATGATCGGAACATCGGAATCGTGCCGGATTTCGCGGCAGACCTGGTAGCCGTCCATGCCGGGCAGCATCAGGTCGAGCAGAATCAGGTTCGGCTGGAAGGAGTGAAACTCCCGGACAGCCTCTTCTCCATCGTTTACAATTTTTGTGTCATAGCATTCCTTGGTCAGATAGAGAGAAATCAGTTCTGCGATATTGTTATCGTCATCGACGATCAGAATTTTCTGTTTGGAAGCCATAAAAGATTCTCCTTCACTGGGGACAGGACGGAACCGCATACAGTATGCGTTCCGTCCCATATTTTCCTGAGTTTTTATTTCTTAAACGTAACAATCGTAACGCCGGCATCGCCCTCGCCAAATTCCGCTAAATGGAAGTCCGCTACGTGTTTCTGGCGGCGTAGATAATTGTGAATGCCTTTCCGCAGTGCGCCCGTTCCTTTTCCGTGGACAACGCGGACACTCGGCAGATGGGAGAGATAAGCGTCATCGAGATATTTGTCGAGTTCGGCAACCGCTTCATCCACCGTTTTTCCGAGCAGATTGATCTCGGTAGAAATCGTGGCAGCCTTGGAAAGTTTCGATTTTCCGCTGCTTGTGCGGGAGATGGACGGGCCGGTGATGACAGCCTCGTCGATCAGCACAAGGTCGGAGATATGCACTTTGGTCCGCATGATACCCATCTGGACGAAGAGATTTCCCTTCGAATCCGGGCGGGTGCTGACAGTACCTTTGAGATTCATGCTTAAGACTTTGACTGCATCGCCGAGATGAAGATCCTGCGGGCGGAGATTTCCGGTGCGCTTCGGTACTTCCTTCGTCTTTTTCTTATCGAGCTTGTTCATCTTTTCACGCAGAGCGGTACGTTTCTGCTCCATTTCGCGGACGGAAACATTCTCTTTTCCAAATTTCTGGAAATCGCGCATCGTCTGGTCGGCGTATTCCTTCGCCTCGCGGAGAATTCTCTGTGCCTCCTCGGTTGCATTGGAGATCATCTTTTCTTTTCTTGCGTCGATCTGTTCCTGATTCTTGGCAAGGCTCTGCTTCAGTGATTCGACTTCCGCGCGGGTGCGGGCAAGCTCTTCTTTTTCGCGTTCCAGCGTGATCCGGTTCTGCTCGAGAGTAGTCAGAACGTCCTCAAACGATTCATCCTGCTCGCTGATTTCGTCTTTTGCCTTGTTGATGATGTAGTCCGGCAGGCCGAGTTTGCTGGAAATCGCGAACGCATTACTCTTTCCAGGAACGCCGACGAGCAGGCGGTATGTCGGGCTTAAAGTCTCGACATCGAATTCACAGCAGGCATTCTCCACGCCCGGTGTGGATAAGGCATAGATTTTCAGTTCACTGTAGTGTGTCGTTGCCATGGTGCGGATGCCGCGCTCGTGGAGCGTAGAGAGGATCGCGATGGCAAGCGCCGCGCCCTCTGTCGGGTCGGTACCGGCGCCGAGCTCATCGAACAGGACGAGGGAATTGCGGTCTGCCTTGTCGAGGAAGGAAACCACATTCGTCATGTGGGAGGAGAAGGTACTCAACGACTGCTCGATGCTCTGCTCATCACCGATATCGGCGTAAACCTCGTCGAAAACGGAAAGGGAGGAGCGGTCGAGTGCCGGAATGTGAAGTCCGGACTGGCCCATCAGTGTTAAGAGTCCGACCGTCTTTAAGGAAACCGTCTTACCACCGGTATTCGGTCCGGTGACGATCAGAAGGTCGAAATCTTCGCCGAGCGACAGATCAATCGGAACGACTTTTTTCGCATTGATCAGCGGGTGGCGTGCCTTGCGCAGGTGGATTTTACCTTCGGTGTTGAAGATCGGCTCATTGGCGTTCTGCTCCATTGCAAGAGCGGCGCGCGCGAAGATGAAGTCAAGCTCTACCATGTTTTCGAGGTCGTAACGGATCTCATCGCGGTGCAGGTCTGCCTGGGCACTCAACGTAGAGAGGATGACCTCGATTTCTTTTGCTTCTTCAATTTCCAGCTCACGGATATCGTTGTTCAGTTTGACAACAGCCATCGGCTCGACAAAGAAGGTGGAACCGGTCGAGGACTGGTCATGTACCATGCCAGGAACCTGGCCTTTGTACTCGGATTTGATCGGGATACAGTAGCGGCCGTCGCGCATCGTGATGACGGCATCCTGCAGATACGTGCGGTAGGAACCGTTGACGAGCGAGATTAACTGGCTGTGGATTTTTTCCTCACACGATTTGATGGAACGACGGATGCGGCGTAGATTCGGGCTTGCATCATCGCTGATTTCATCCTCGGAGAGAATACAGCGGCGGATTTCCGTGGAAAGCAGCGTCAGAGGTTCCAGTGTTTCGAAGAGATCTTCGAGGCTGTCCGGCGTCTGGTCCGCATTTTCGCGGCGGCCGTACGCTTTGACGCGTGCCGTGTTTTCCAGAAGTGCGGCGGTCTGCAGAAGCTCCGTGATGTTCATGGAGCTGCCGATTTCGAGACGCTTTAATGCGCCGCGGATATCTTTGGCATCACCAAAGGAAATGTGGCCTTTTTTAAAGAGCCGGGTGAGCGCGTCGTGTGTCTCGTGCTGCATCCGCGTAATCTGGGAGAGGGAAGAAGAAGGAACGAGCTCCAGACATTTCTTCCGGCCCAGCGGAGAACTGGCATACGAAGCCAGTTGTTCGATAATTTTGTCGTATTCGAGCGTTTTTAATGCTTTCTGATTCATAATACTTACCTTTTCGTAATTCATAATTCAGTCATTGTCTACAGATAACGCGGTATTTTTGATACAATACCGCACGGATCTGATGTTACAGTTCACAGGTACCCTGCGAACTGTAACATTCGCAGCCCTCATTTAAAGTTTTGCTTCGCAAAAGGAGGGCTGCTCACACCTGAATCACTTTCTTACGCAGCGAAACAGCAAGTGTTTCACTGCTGAGTGAACAGTAGCGACCTGATTATATATCTGCACGGGAAGTACAGACCGGAAGTGGAATGTGGGTCACAGGTTTTTCCACTCCCCCAATTATACCTTAAAAAAGAAAAGAAAGAAACCCCAAGAACGAGAAAATGCAGGATGTTGCGCAAATGAGAAAAAAATGTAACAGTCTTCATAAAATGTTCATATCTATCTGGTAAAGTTTTTTATATATGTGAAGATTGCGGAAGCGCATATGCGCAGAGCAGTTCGGTATGGAATACAGATGTATGGAGAAAGAAATGTATGGAAAATGACCCAAAACCTTACAAATTCATGAAAGAGAGCATCAAAAAGCAGCCGCCCGACTGGAAAAAGATTGTTCTTCTGATTGCCGGATGGCTGGCACTTGCGGCGCTTGGCGGTCTGGTTGCGGCCGCGGTATTTGCGGTGACAGAGCCAAAGATTGCAGAAGCAGTTACCAGGGAAGAGACGCCGGCGAAAGTGGATATCCCGGGAGATGAGGATCCAAACAGCGGACAGGAGCCGGATGAGACAATTACCGCATCTTCGGCGAGTGCGTCGGTAGACAGCAGCGGCTCCGGTTCGGAAATCAGCAGTTCTACAGTGGATAGCAGTACTTCAGAAAGCAGTGTATCCGAAAGTACGGTTTCCGAAAGCACAGAGGAGAACGGAGCGGCAGAGGGAACGGAAAGCAGCACTTCCGAAGAGCCGGAGGAGGGCAGCGAGGTTTCCAGTGTCGATGGGGAAACGGATGCGGAGGAAAAGGACAGCAGCCTGAAAAATTATGAAGCACTCTATCAGGATATGCTGGAAGTAACGGAAAAACCAAAACGAGCGCTGGTTACCGTCATCGGCATTACCAATCAGATGGACTATTTTAACCAGAACTATGAAAACCAGCAGCAGATTTCCGGTCTGATTGTTGCGGACAACGGGCAGGATCTCTTTATTCTGACGGAATACCGCATCGTGGAAAATGTGGAGCGGATTCAGGTCACCTTCTGGGACGAGACGATGGTGGATGCCACATACCAGCGCCACGATCCGAGCACCGGCCTTACGATTGTGAAGGTGGATGAATCGAAGCTGGATGAGGAAACACGGGACGGTCTTGCGGTTGCGCCGCTCGGCAGTTCGTATCTCGTCAGCCAGGGTGACCCGGTCGTGGCTGTCGGAAGCCCGGTCGGCTACAGCAATTCGATTGCGTACGGTGTGGTGACTTCGGTTACGAACAAGATTTCCGCGCTGGACAATGAGTACAATCTGCTGACCACCGACATCCTCGGCAGCACGGACGGCAGCGGCATTCTGGTAAATCTTGACGGCGAAATCGTCGGCATTATTGCGCAGAGTTACAGCGCCAAGGGAAACAACGTGGTGACGGGCATTGCGATTTCCCAGATCAAAAAGCTGATCGAAAATCTTTCCAACAACGTGAGCCGCGCGTATATCGGCATCCGCGGACAGGATGTCACAGAAGAACTTTCCGATAAAACCGGCATTCCAAAAGGCGTTCTCATCAGCCGCGTCGCAGACGATTCTCCGGCGATGATGGCGGGCATGAAAGAGTACGATGTGATTGTAAAGCTCGGGGAGCACAAGGTTGAGACGATCAAACAGTACCATGAACAGCTTGGCAAATACAGCACAGGAGACGTGGTTACCGTGACGGCGATGCGGAAAGGCGCCGAAGGGTATGCGGAGATGACGTTTGATGTGACGATGGGGGAAGTATAAAAAACAGAGGCTTTCGGGAGCAGAAAAAGCCGGTTTTAGCCGGTGGGGCTTCCGGAAGCTTTTCTTTTCGAATGGTTTTTCAATGGCGGATGAAAAAATACGTGCATTCTGCAGGAAAATCTGGTAGAATTGGTAAGGCATGCAGGAGCACAGGCTTTGCATCATAAAAACGGCATCATAGAAACAAAAACGGAACACTGTGTCCGCATTTATTTTAGAAAAAGAGGATTTATTTTTATGAAGTATATCAACGAACTCCGGGAAGGAAACCGCATTTCCGGAATTTATCTCTGCAAACATAAACAGTCGGCTGTTACCAAAAACGGAAAACAGTACGAAAACGTGATCTTACAGGATAAAACCGGTACGATCGATGCGAAAATCTGGGATCCGAATTCTATGGGAATCCGTGAATTTGAAGCACTGGATTATGTAGATATTATGGGAGATGTTTCCAGTTTTAATGGAGCACTTCAGGTTTCCATTAAAAATGCAAGAAAAGCGGAAGAGGGCGAATATAATCCGGCGGACTATCTGCCAACGAGCCGTTACGACATCAATACGATGTATCAGGAGCTGCTCTCCTGGATCGGAACGGTGAAAAATCAGTATCTCTCCGAACTGCTGACGTATTATTTTATCCAGGATCAGGAGACCGCAAAACGGTTCCGCATGAGCTCTGCAGCAAAAAGCGTGCATCACGGATTCGTCGGCGGCCTTTTAGAGCATACGTTAAGTGTCACCCGTTTCTGCGATTTTATGGTAAAATCGTATCCGATTCTGAACCGCGATCTGCTGATTACGGCAGCAATTCTGCACGATATCGGAAAGACGAAAGAACTCTCCTTATTCCCGCAGAACGATTACACCAATGACGGACAGCTGCTCGGCCACATCATGATCGGTGCGGAGATGGTACACGATGCGGCGCAGAAGATCGACGGTTTCCCACAGGAACTCGAGAATCAGTTAAAGCACTGCATTCTGGCGCACCACGGCGAGCTGGAATACGGTTCCCCGAAAAAACCGGCAATGGTAGAGGCGGTAGCGCTGAACCTGGCGGACAATGCCGATGCCAAAATGGAAACCCTGACCGAGCTGTTTGACGCAGCGCCGGCCGGCAATGAGTGGCTTGGCTACAACCGGTTCTTTGAGTCCAACATCCGCAGAACAGGAGACTTTTCATGAGCTATCAGAAAAATGATGTACTGACGGTGAAAATTGAAGATATGGGACACGACGGAGAGGGTATAGGCAAATGCGAGGGCTATACCCTCTTTGTCAAGGACACCGTCATCGGCGATCTTGCCGAGGTAAAAGTGATCAAAGCAAAGAAAAATTACGGCTACGCGCGCCTGATGCGCCTGATCGAGCCGTCCGTACACCGCGTCGAGCCGGTCTGCCCGGTTGCACGTCCGTGCGGCGGATGCCAGTTGCAGATGCTCGACTATGCGGAGCAGCTTCGCTTTAAGGAGAAGAAAATCGCCGGAAATCTCCAGCGCATCGGCGGCATGACGGAGATCCCGATGGAGCCGATCGTGGGGATGGAAAATCCGTTCCGCTATCGAAACAAAGCCCAGTTTCCGATCGGGCAGGATAGAAATGGAAAGCTGATTACGGGATTTTATGCGGGAAGAACGCATCAGATCATGGAAAACCGGAACTGTTATCTCGGCGTGGAGCAGAACGAGGAGATTCTGAACCGCATTCTTGCCTGGATGGAGGAGAACGGCGTTCCGGCATACAACGAGGAGACCGGCAAAGGCCTGGTGCGCCATGTGCTGATCCGGTTTGGATTTATGACGAAAGAGATTATGGTCTGTCTCGTTGTGAACGGAAAGAAACTGCCGGCCGAGGAGAAACTCATCAAATCGCTGACAGAATTCGAAGGCATGACAAGCATTACCCTAAGCGTAAACCGTGAGCGGACCAATGTGATCATGGGAAAAGAAATCCGCTGCCTGTGGGGACAGGGGTATATCACAGACTATATTGGAACCGTAAAATATCGGATCTCCCCGCTGTCCTTCTACCAGGTCAACCCGGCGCAGACGGAAAAGCTGTACGGTCTTGCCCTGGAATATGCAGGTCTCACCGGAAATGAGACGGTCTGGGATCTCTACTGCGGCATCGGAACGATTTCCCTGTTCCTCGCGCAGAAAGCCAAAAAAGTCTACGGCGTCGAAATCGTCCCGGAGGCAATTGCGGATGCGAAGAACAATGCGAAAATCAACGAGATCGAAAACGCTGAATTTTTCGTTGGAAAATCGGAAGAGATTCTTCCGGCCTACTACGAACAGTACGCCAAAGACCACCCGGGCGAACACGCCCACGCGGACGTCATCGTCGTCGATCCGCCGAGAAAAGGCTGCGAAGAAAACCTCCTCCACACCATGGCCAGCATGCAGCCGGACCGCATCGTGTATGTATCCTGCGATTCCGCAACGCTGGCACGAGATGTGAAGGTGCTTGGGGAGCTGGGGTATGAAGTAAAGAAAGTCCGAGGGGTTGACCAATTCCCGATGACGTGCCATGTGGAGACTGTGGTGTTGCTACAAAGGAAAAATATGTAGAAATCCTTGAATTTACGCACTTTGTGGAGTTTTTCAGTTTCAAAAAAATAGGTGAAAATCACAAAGAAAAGAGCCTTGTGAAGAAAGTAACCGTTGTTGTTGCGTTAGACCTCGGGACGGGGAACACAAAGAATCTTGAATATGAAAATGAATAGAGAGCTATCAGATCATTGATAGATTATAGGGATACTTGTCAAAAGCGGGTGTCCCTATTTTTTATGGGGCATTCCAGAAATGGAGTGTCTTTTTTATACCAAAATATTAAAAATTCAGGAGGAAAATGAAAATGACAAACACAGCGTTAAGAGCAGAGAATAGCAATTCTCGCACAATTACTTTCAAGAGCAGGGAACACGAAAAATTTTATGAGGAATATCTGAAAAAATGCAGATATCAGGATGTCTACCATCGGGCTTTGGTTTATTGCCTGGGTATCGACAGAGACACAAGAAATAATGTGAATAAAATCTATAATTTTAAAACTGGATGTGTAAAAACGGAATGCCTGCAGGAAGGGTGGCAGACCAGTGGAAGTTTACGAATTGTCCGTATGGCATTTAACCTGTATTGTAATGGAACACCAAGCGTCGGAGATTACGAAGCAGAAGAAGATCAGTTGAAAGAATGTCAGTGTTATACCGTAGAGGATCTGTTTTGCTGTGGATATGCCCGGTATTTCTGGGAAGCCATTAAAATCCGTTATCCAGAGTATTGCTTTTACAAAGACTGGGAGGATATATATGCTGAAAATTAGATTACAGGGTACTTTGAGGGACATTCAATGGTTTCGCCGTATTTTGGAAAAGCATAAGGAACTGGATGTCCTGGAAGTATCTGATGCTTATGCAAATAAAGGAACAAGTAAATATTTTCGTGTTTATGTAGAAGTAGAAGAAAAACAGTAAATCGGAGGAAAGTATATGTGTAAAGTAATTGCTATTGCAAATCAGAAAGGCGGAGTAGCCAAAACAACGACAACCATCAATCTGGGAGCCGGATTGACAAAGAATGGGAAAAAAGTAGTGCTGGTAGATGCAGATCCACAGGGACATCTGACAATGGGACTGGGATTTCCCAAGAATCTCAAAGTGACTTTAAAGAGTATGATGGAAAATATCATCATGGGACTGGAGTTTGATCCAAAGGAAGCAGTCTTGCACCATGAAGAAGGGATGGATCTGATTCCGTCCAATAAATTGCTTGCAGGGATGGATATGTCCTTATTTACAGTTGAAGATAGGGAAAAAGTACTGAAAGAGTATCTGGAACTGTTGAAGAATGAATATGATTATATTCTGATTGACTGTATGCCATCATTGGGAATGCTGACAATCAATGCGTTGAGTGCAGCGGACAGTGTATTGATTCCGGTACAGCCACAATATTATGCGGCAGATGGACTTATGGAATTATTGAAAGTGGTAAAAGGAATCCACCAGAGATTTAATCCGGAATTGCAGATAGAAGGTATTTTGTTCACAATGGATAATTGTCGTTACAACAATGCAAAGAGAAATAAGCAGGCAATCATAAGCACATATGGAGATGATATTAAGATTTTTGAGCAGACAATTCCAAGAACAGAAAGTCTTGCAGAAACAGCATCTGAGGGTGTAAGTATATTTGCTTATGATGGAAAAAGCAAAGGGGCAGACAGTTACAGGGAACTGGTTCAGGAGGTGTTGAAACATGCGTAGACCGAAAAAAGAGATTCAGCTTACCTCTTATGATGAGTTACTGGGATTAGAAGAATCACCGGAAAAGAGTATGAACCAGGTTGTGGAAATAGAACTGGAAAAGCTCCATCCTTTTAAAAATCATCCATTTCATGTAAGCGATGATGAAAAAATGGCTGAGACAGTAGAGAGTATTAAAAACTACGGTGTTTTAAATCCTGCCCTAGTAAGACCCCGATCAGAAGGTGGATATGAACTGATTTCAGGTCACAGGAGAAAAAGAGGATGTGAACTGTGTGGTAAGACAACTATGCCAGTCCTTGTCCGAAACTATACAGATGATGAAGCAGTTATAATTATGGTTGATTCCAACATTCAGCGTGAAAATATTCTGCCAAGTGAAAAGGCTCATGCCTATAAGATGAAATATGATGCTATGAAGCACCAGGGAAGTAAAGGTGAAAAATATACGGCAGATATGGTTGGTGAAACAGCCGGGGACAGTGGAAGAACTGTGCAGAGATATATCCGTCTGGCTTCATTATCAGATGGATTATTGGAATATGTGGACGATAATAAAATCCCTATGATAGTGGGAGAAAAATTGTCTTATCTGAAACCACAGGAACAGGAATGGCTTTTGGAAGGAATTGTCAACAGTAATATCTTTCCGACAAAACAACAGGCAGAACAATTAAAGGAATGCAGTGCAAATGGAAATTTAAATCAGGGTTATATCTATGCCGTTTTATTAAAAAAAGAAAACAGTAAAATCAATGTAACCATTCCGGCAAAAAAAATCGGCAATTATTTTCCAGAGACATATTCTAAAGAACAGATAGAAGAAGTCATTTTTATGCTTTTGGATAAATGGAAAGAAAACAGAGAAGGAGTAGCAGATGCAGAAGATACAGTTTGATTATTTTACGGGAATGGAAGCGGAACAATACAGCTTTTATCGTGTCCCGAAAGTGCTGTTTACAGAACAATGCTTTAAAACTCTTTCTTGTGAAGCAAAGGTATTATACGGTCTGATGCTGGACCGTATGAGCCTGAGCATTAAGAACCGATGGCTGGATTCAGAGGACAGAGTATATATTATTTTTACTGTGGAAGAAATTGCAGAGCTGATGAACTGTGGAACCCAAAAGGCAGTGAAGCTGGTAAAAGAACTGGACAGTAATAACGGGATTGGACTGATTGAAAAGAAACGTCTGGGACTGGGAAAGCCTAATGTCATTTATGTGAAAAATTTTATGATCAGAGAAGTGCCAGACCAAAAGCCGATGGATAGCTGTGCAGATTTGCAATCAGAGCAGAAAAATCATAGAAAATGTGCAGATCTGCAATCTGAGCAGGGAAACCATGAAGAATGTGCAAATCTGCAATCAGAAGCTGAGAACAGGGAAAAAACAGGCACTTTTCTGAATTGTGAAAATCATCATTCAGGAGTAGTGAAATCCACAATTCAGGATTGTGTGGAATCACAATTACAGAATGGTGAAAATCACAATTCAGGAATGATGAAAACCACAAATCAAGAATTTCCAGAATCACAATTCCAAAATGGTGAAAATCATCATTCAAGAATAGTGGAAATCACAAAACCAGAATATCCGAAATCACAATCTAATAATACTGATATTAACAAGACTGATATTAGTGAAACTGAGATAAATCAATCCTATCCAATCATATCATCAGGTAATCTGAAAAAGAAAAGAGATGTGATGGAGGAGATGCGGGCATATCGTGAAGTGATTCATGAAAACATAGATTATCAATATCATGCCAAAGAAGATGTGGATGAACTGGTAGAACTGATGATTGAAGTTATGATGATGCCGGAGGATAGTATGATTCGAATCGCAGGGACAGAAAAGCCAGTTGCTTTGGTGAAAAACAGGTTTATGAAGCTGAATTATTCACATATCGAATATGTGCTGTTTTGCCTGAACCGAAATACGACCAAGGTTGGAAACATTAAAGCATATCTTCTGACTGCCCTGTATAATGCCCCGGCAACGATAAACAGCTATTATCAGGCAGAGGTTAATCACGATATGTATGGAGGATAAAGGAACATGAGAAATATGATAAAAAAAGTTGTTGTGCCAGTACTGATGATTGCTGTATTGTTTGCAATGCTGAGACCACTTTGTATCCAGGATGGGAAGTGCAATTATTTATTGCTGTTGCTTCTGATGGGGATACCATTCGGAATTGGAAAAATGTGTGTCTGGATGGTTCCAAGAGGTTTTGATCTTGGAGGAACACTGGCAGTATGGACAATGAATTTTCTGATCGGAGGATTGATAGGAAGTGTCGTATTGCTGGCAATGATTGGACAGGCAATCATTTATCTTAGTGTTTTCCTGCTCACAGTTATTACAGGAATACATAAAATACCGAGAATAAAATGAAATAGATCTTTTGAAAAGCAGCTAAGACAAAATTAGCTGCTTTTTTTCTGGAAACTTTGCGACACAATGTCGTAAAGCTGGGATAAATTGCAGGAAAGGAGACACCGTATTGAGCAATCGTGCAATTTCCACAGAACTTATTGAATTGGGAGAACGGATCAGAAAACGCAGGCAGGAAATGAAGTTGTCACAGGAATCTTTTGCGGAAAAAGCAGGTATCAGTGTCAATACGGTCAGCAGGATAGAAGGAGGGCAAACGGCAATGTCTGTTGAGATTTTCAGGAAGATGATTGAGATCCTGGAAACAGATGCCAATATCCTGATGGGAAAAGAGGGGGACGATGCAGAAAAAAGAAAGCAGTTTGAGGAAGTATTTTATCGTATTCAGAAGATGGAATGGAAAGAGCAGAAAATTATTATGCAGACAATAGATTCGCTGATAGACAGTTTTAATGAGTACAGGTGAAATTTCACCATATATGGGGTGTAAAACAAAAAAACTCCCCATATATGCTAAGGATAATAGTTTTTTGTGCTGTTAAAATAGCAAACAGAGAGAAAGAGACAGAAACAAGGAAGGGAGACAGGATTGATGACCAGACAAGAAAATTTAATCTATCGGAAGCAGTGTCCCTATGATGCAATGGGAGACTATTCTGTTTTGATGGAAAATGAAAAGAACATAAAAACGGAAAGAAATGCAAAGAAGTCTGACCGGGACATCAGACGGAAAATAAAATAGAGGATGCTGTAAATTAGCAGAAAGGGCAGTAAGGAAGTTTCAGGCTCTCGTTAAAAAAAACGGGTGTGCCGGAAGCTGTTTTTTACTGCCCTTTTGCCAGTAAATCAGTAATAATCCTATCCTTTCTGCTGATGGGCACCTGTTGCCAGCAGGCAGAAGGGTGGTAATTATGCTGACATTGCAGGAATTGAAACAGGTTGTAGGTAACAGGGAAGAAAGAAGAAAGGTTCCGTCCGCCAGGTATTTAAGAGAAAACGATGTGGCAGTTGTAAAGCAGAGACTGATAGATGGTGCGGAAATTATTGCATATCAGACAGGATATATTTTCTATTGTGCAGGTGATTATGGAACGGTTTTTCCTTTATTTACCTGTCGAGATTATGTATATGAAGCAGGAAGAAAAATAACAGTTGTTAAGGAAGATTTTTTTGATAATCAGCCCTGGTATGTGCGGTTGATATTAGAAGGTGAAGATCGGCTGTGCAGGAACAGGGAGGTACGAGAACATAATAATTGCATTTCATATAGCCATATTTCAGAAGGCTGGTGCGAATTGGTGGACAAAAGGCAGAATGTACTTGAAAAACTGATTATAGAAGAAGCTATTGGAGAATTCATGGATCTGCTGACTGACCGGCAGAGACAGGTGATCCATCAAATATATTTTCAGCAGCGTACACAAAGAGAAGTGTCACGGGTGTTTGGAATTACAGAACCGGCAGTATCAAAATGTATTTCACAGGCAAAGCAGAAAATGAGAAGAAATGCAGGCAGACTGATCGGAGTGCTTCAGAAGGGAGAATAAAAGATGCGTGGTAAAAAACCAAAGGAAAGACAACGGTATGTGCTGCGTGTAAATGAAACTCTCGTAGAAGTTACCAGAGACGTATATCTGGCATGGTACCAGTCAAGAAGAAAAGAAAGATACCAGCTTGAAAAAATGCAGAAAAATGGTGTATGCGAAATAGAAAAAGTAGGAGAAACGAGTTACAACAGTTATTTGCATATATTATCACCAGAAGAAATAGTCATCAGGGTGTCAGAAATACAAGAGCTGCAGGAAGCCCTGAAATATTTGTCTGAAGAAGAAATGGAATTGATAAGACTATTATTTTTTGAAGAGTACACAGTTAAAAAAACAGCACAGTATTTCGGGTGTTGTACAAAGACAATCAGAAACAGGAAAAACAAAGTATTGCAGAAACTAAAAGATAGGCTGGAAACTTTGTAAGTTTTTGCTGTTTCAAAAAATTTTCTAAAAAAATTTCAAACAGGTTAATTTTTGCCCTTTCACACATGCGGTTAGTGGAGGGGCAAATGTCTATTTTAATTCAAAACAATAAATTCCCCCCTAAAAGTGAACCTTGACAATTTCATATCAGTAGCAAGAGGATACCTGAATTTCCCAGCTACGCATTTGGCGGCGGGTATTCGGTGACAACGTGAAGGGCAACGGATGAGAGGCACCCTTGGCAGGAATGATTACGAATTACCTCTTGCGGCTTAAATAGCTCAATCCTGTTGTTATTTAAAAGTCAATCCAAGACACAAGGGAGGTGGTTCCTATGATTGATTCATGCAGGTGTAAGCCTGAACGAAAGTGGAGTAAATTATCGAAGAAAGAGAGGACTCAGTCAAAATGAAAATGCGATTTAAAAGATTCTTGTCGGGATTTATGGCAGTTGCAACTTTGGCGTCTGTTATCGTTCAACCAGTCACGGTTTCTGCTTCTGAATTAGAACCAGAGCCAACTTCATTTGAACAGCAATATCCGGAACTGCAGGATGTGCAGGATACTCTTGATAAAGATGAAATTGTGGAAGCAAAGGATATTGAGATTCCTTATGGAGAAGAATTTGAGGTGGAAGTCGATCTGTCCGGTATAGAGGGCGTGAATGAAAAAAAGGTGAAAGTTTTATTTCATGAAGCAAAGAGTGAAGCCGGTACAGATTTTGACGCACATACACCGGATACTTACAAAGCTGTCTATGCAGTAGAGCCAGTCAGCGGTCACCCAGCTTACAGAGTAAGCAGAAACATTACGGTAAAAGAGCCGGAAACAGAAGCACAGACAAAGAGTTCTTCTGAAAATACAGCTGGTGAAGGAAATGCCAGTGAAACAGAAGATTCCGGTAATGCGGATGAAGATACTGATTCGGGCGGGTCAAAAGAAATTGTAACTGATCTTACAGATGGACAGGAAGTAACAACAGATGAAGAATCTGGTCTGACTGTTTCAGAAGTAATGGATCAGGCAGCGGAGAACGGCATCGACCTTTATTCTATGGAAGAAGGAGAAGCGGTTACTTTCATGGCAACAGACACTGCAACACAGAGTACCAAGAAAGTTACAGTGACAAGAGGAACCTGTTATCAGTATTCAGACTACGGATATGGAAGTTACCTGACTTACAAATATACGGTTCAGTTTGGTAATGTTTCTGCAACAGCATATTGTGTGGAGCCTTCTAAATCCAGTCCGGGAAGTGGTACTTATGACATTACAAAGCTCAGTGACGGTAAGAAGCTGGCAAAGGTTTGTTACTATGGCACAAAGGCTTCTGGTGATGAAGGATTTTTCACAGAGGAAAATGGATATGGAAACCTGAGTGCAGGTGCCAGATTTATTCTGGTACATCTGGCAGCATCTTATGCTAATGGTGGAGATTCTGCCTTTTCCGGTGCAAGCGGTACAGCAAAGACACTTGCAATGAAACTGTATAATTACTGTATTTCACAGCCGGAGATTCCAGATGTAGATATGAGTTTTTCTGATGCAAATGTGACAGCTTATGTAGATGGCAACAGCCAGAGAACAAAGGAAATCACTTTTAAAGCAGATGAACTGCAAAGTATCACAATGAAACTTCCAAGTGGTGTGAAACTTCACAATGTGACAACCGGAAAGACAAGCAAAGCTGGTGAAGCAGTAGAAATCAGTGGTGGAACCAAGTTTTACTTATCTGCACCTCTTACACAGGTACAGGATGTCGCAGGAAGCTGGTCGGCAACGATGAAAGGCAGTGTAACAAAAGATTATTCTGCGTATAAGATCAGTACCGGATCTGGTTCACAGGACCTGGCCCTGGTATTTGGTGAAGGTGTTGATGATGAGAAATATGTGGACTTCAAAGTAACCTGGGTGCAGCACGCAAGTGTGAAGGTGATTAAAAAAGATGCAAAAGCAGACGCAAAGCTGTCTGGTGCAGTGTTTGGTTTATACAGTGATGCAAACTGTACAAATCTGATCACAAAGTTACCGGCAACCGATGCGAATGGGGAAGCGTCAGTACAGATCATTAAGGCACAGGATACCATATATCTGAAAGAGATTACAGCTCCGACAGGATACCGTATCAATGCAACTGCTTACAATGTAAAACTGGAAGTCAGCAAAACAACAACTGTAACTGTTCCGGATGAGGAACAGATGGGACAGCTGACTGTTTATAAAGAAGGTCAGGTTTTGACGGGTGCGGATGTCACCGAGAATGGAACAACATTTAAGTATGAGAAACGCAGACAGAAAAGTGCGATTTATGATGTGTATGCCGGGGCAGATATTAAAACTGCTTATGGTGCAAAGGTTTACAGCAAGGGTGATCTGGTCAAAGAAAATCTGACAACAGATTCTAATGGGGCAGTCATTCTGAAAAACCTGCACCTTGGTACATACATTGTTAAAGAAAAACAGGCTCCGACAGGATTTTATAATGCCGGGGAAGAAAAGTCGGTTACGCTTTCTTATGCAGGACAGAATGTAGATGTTGTTTTTTCTGAGACAACTTTTACGAATGACAGACAGAAAGCAGAAGTGATTGTGACAAAGCAGGATAAGGATACAGAAAATCCTCTGGATGGAGGAATTTTTGGACTTTATGCAGCCAGTGACATTAAAAATGCAGATGGGACGGTTGTCGTAAAGAAAGGCACTCTGATTGAGAAAGTGACAACTGGAAATGATGGAACAGCGAAATTTACCGCAGACCTGCCGCTGGGATTTTCTTATGATGTAAAAGAAGTACAGGCTCCGGAAGGCTATCTGAGAAATGCAGATGATGTATATACGTTTGCGTTTTCTTATACAAACGATAAGGAAGCAAAACTGACATTTAAGCATACCTTCAAAAACGAGCGTGTGACAGCAAAGATTTCTTTACAGAAGCAGGACAAAGAAACAAAGAAGGCAGTTCCCCAGGGAGATGCTACTTTAGAAAAGGCAGTTTATGGTCTGTATGCCCGTGAGGATATTGTTCATCCGGATGGAGCAACTGGCGTGATCTACAAAGCAGGAGAGCAGGTTGCCACTCTTACAACAGATAAGAATGGACAGGCTTCCGTAGATGGATTATATCTTGGCAATTACTATGTAAAAGAGATTACTCCTCCAACTGGGTATCTGGCAGATGAAGAAGAACATGATCTGGTCTGCAACTATGAGGGGGACCTTGTAGCGGAAGTGAAACGTGACTGTCTGTCTCTGGAACAGGTGATGAAGCAGTCATTTGAGATTATCAAGGCAGCGAACAATGGAAAAACAGATGCTGATTTACTGAAAGGTGCAGGTTTTACCGCTTATCTGGTATCTTCCCTGACAGTAAAAGAAGATGGTAGCTATGACTTTGATTCTGCCAAGCCGGTAGTGATCGGAGAAAATGGTGCAACAGAGATCTTTACGGATGAGAAAGGGTATGCCCGCAGTATTGCGATTCCTTATGGAACCTACATTGTCCGTGAAACAACCACACCACATAATTACACTCCGGTCAATGATTTCATCGTACAGATTACAGAGAATCATCCAACCACACCGCAGGTATGGAGAGTACTGCTTGATAAAGAGTTTGAAGCAAAGCTGAAGATCATCAAACAGGATGATGAGACAAAGAAAGCAGTCCTTCAGAAGAATACGGAGTTTAAGATTTTTAACCTGGATACAGAAAAGTATGTGGAACAGGTAACAACCTATCCGACGACGGTAAAACATAAATCTTATTTTACAGACGAACAGGGATACTTAATCCTTCCACAGAATCTGAAGATCGGACATTACCGTATTGAGGAAGTGAACGCACCTTATGGTTATACACTCAATGAGAATTATTATGAGGTGGATGTAGATTCCAATACAGCCTATCAGATGGACGGGACTTCCGGTGATGTGATCATCGAGATTGCATACGAGAACCACCCGGTCAAGGGAGAACTGAACATCGTAAAACAGGGAGAAGTCTTAAATGGCTACAAAGATGATTTTACTTATCAGAAGGAAACTCTGGAGGGAGCAGTCTTTGAGGTATATGCTGCCGAAGATATTTATACAGCAGACTTCCAGAAGGACGATAACGGAAACCGTATCCTGGAGTATGCTTCCGGGGCACTGGTAGGAATTGTTACCACGGATAAGGATGGAAAGGCACAGATCAAAGACCTTCCACTTGGAACCTATAAGATTGTTGAAAAAACAGCACCAGAGGACTTTGTGTTAAATGAAGAAGCACAGACAGTAACATTTGAATACAAAGACCAGAAAACACCAGTCATCGAGCAGACAGCAACCTTTGAGAATGACCGCCAGAAAGTGGAAGTGTTCGTAGTAAAACAGGATGCAGAGACAGAAACGGTTGTGGCAGGTGCAGAGTTTGGTATCTATGCAAAAGAAGATATTCTGGCACATCAAGAAGTGATTGTGAAGGCAGATACCTTACTTGGAAAAGCAGTCAGTGGAGAAGATGGAAAGGCAGTATTTGACGTTGACCTTCCATTTAGTACTTACTATATCAAAGAACTTGCAGCTCCGGCAGGGTATGTCTCTTCTTTTGAGACTTTGGAAGTGACTGCCAAATATCAGGGACAGGATGTGAAAGTAGTAGAGCTGGAATCTGTATTTAAGAACCAGCCGACAAAAGTAACCTTTACGAAGTCCGATATTACGACAGGCGTGGAGCTTTCCGGGGCGACGCTTACGGTGCTTGATAAGGATGGAAATGTGGTAGATACATGGAAGTCTGTAAAGGGTGAGGAACATCTGATTGAAAGACTCACAGCCGGGGAGACGTATACCCTTCGTGAAGAAATGGCTCCTTATGGCTATCTGATGGCGGAAGAAGTTTCTTTTACTGTGGATGATACTGCCGAGATCCAGAAGGTAGAGATGAAAGATGCAGTGCCAACTGGAACACTTATCATTAATAAAAAAGGTGAGTTCCTGAAGAAAGTATCTGCACTGGATTCCATTGGCGGATGGATGAAGCATCTGTTTGAATATCTTTCCGGTTCCCTGAAAGATGTTACTTTTGAGGTTTATGCCTTAGAAGATATAAAAGCAGCGGATGGTGAGAGTGAAGATTACTACAAGAAAGATGCACTGGTAGCAACGATCACGACGGATGAAACAGGCATGGCAAAACTGACAGACCTTCCTCTTGGCAAATACTATGTCAAAGAGAAAGAGACAGCAAGTGGATATGTCCTGGATGGAGAAACCCGTGAAGTGGATCTGACTTATCGTGACCAGAATACCGCAGTTGTTACTTATTCCGCTGACTGGCAGAACAAACGCCAGAGGGCAGAAGTAAACGTGTTAAAGAAAGAAAAAGATTCTGACCGTGTGCTGGAAGGGGCTGTATTTGCCATGTGCAATAAAGAAGATATTGTCAATGCAAAAGGCGATGTGATTCTGAAAGCGGATACGGTTATTGAGGAGCAGGCTACGGATAAGGAAGGAAAATTGACCTTTACGGCAGATCTGCCACTTGGCTATACCTACTATGTGAAAGAAACTTCCCCGGCACCAGGATTTGCGACAACAGATCAGGTACAGGAATTTACTTTTGAATATGGTGGGGCAGATAAGGAAACACTGTCTTATGTGTTTACTTTTGAAGATGAGCCGACAACCGTAGAGTTTACCAAAACATCCCTGACAGACGGAAAGGAGATTGAGGGAGCAAAACTGAAAGTTACAGATGAGAGTGGAAATACTGTGGATGAATGGACTTCTGGTAAAGAACCACATATCATCAAAGAACTGACCGCTGGCAAGAAGTACACCATGACAGAAACACTTCCTGCGGACGGTTATGTGACAGCAGAGAGCATCACTTTTACGGTGGAAGATACCGGTGAAGTACAGAAAGTGGAAATGAAGGATGATGTGACAAAAGTGCAGATTTCCAAGACCGATATTTCCGGTAAGGAGCTGCCAGGAGCGAAACTGACGATCCTTGATAAAGATGGAAAGACCGTAGAAAGCTGGACATCTGAGAAAAAACCACACTACATTGAGATGCTTCCAATCGGGAAATATACCCTCCGTGAAGAAACTGCACCAGACGGTTATCTGGTTGCAGAAGATGTGAAGTTTACGGTCAAAGATACTGGAGAAATCCAGAAGGTTGTGATGAAGGATGAGGCGAAACCGGAGGAAACTCCAACAGAGACACCGACGGAAACACCAGAAACCACATCAACACCGGAGACGAAAACCACAGAAGAAACAAAGAAATCGACTTCACCAAAGACAGGAGATAATACTCCGATTCTGTTCTGGATTCTGCTTGCAGGGGCTGGAATGGCTGGTCTTGGTGGAACAGTGATTCTTCGCAAAAAGAAGAAATAAGAAAGCATAAGATTTCTTAGTAATGGATGAGGGCATTTATGGACACAGGATTCATAGATGCCCTCTTATAAAATTTCAAGAGAAGTGAAGGGAGAAAAGAAGATGACAAAAACAGTATTGATCGTTGCTGCAGCTGCAGTATTTCTGGTATATGGATTTGTCCTTTGGTGCTGTATCAAAGTGGGGGCGGAATCAGAAAAAGAATATATGAAACTGGCAGAAAAGAGAGGAAAGGAGCAGCAATGTGATAAATAAGGATAAGACAGCAGTGAGAGAAGAAAGGGCGTGGTGTGATTGCAGGATGAAGTGAATGAGAAAACAGTCTCACTTTGTATCCGCTGTGGCAAGGTCACTGCCAACCTGCTGAAATCTGCCATGGTAAAGGCTCTTGCAAAGATGGAGCAGGAGAAAAAGCAGCAGGGACAGAAAACGAACCAGAAACAGTCCCAGAAGGAAAAGGAGGATAAGACCTACAAGGGAAAACAGAGCCTTGATAAGCTGATGAAGCAGAATGTACAGCTGTCCAACATTGAGATCACAGATGGAAACATCAAGTCTTTTGAACAGGTAGCAAAGAAGTACAGCATTGATTTCAGTCTGAAAAAAGATGTGACTGCTGACCCGCCAAGATACTATGTGTTCTTTAAGGCAAGGGATGCCGATGTGATGACTGCCGCTTTTAAGGAATACACGGGCAAGTCTCTCAATAAGGACAAAAAACCATCCGTGAGGAAGAAGTTACAGCAGGCAATCACCAAATCGCTTGCAAAGCACAGAGAACTGGAGAAAACAAAAGGAAAGGAGAAGGAGCCGTCATTATGAGCAGATTACAGAAATTGCTTGGTGTAGGAAAAGGATACCTGGAGAGGTTACCGCCGGTGGATGTACATAAGCTGCTTCGGATTGTTCTGATGAATTTTCCGTATATCGTAATCTTTTATGTGGGAAATAAGCTGGCATGGTTATATCAATACTGTGTGGGTGATTCTATGATAGAAAGACTGATGGTACTGGTCTTAAATTTCCAGATGGCATTCAGCAGGATTCTTCCAAGTATGCATAAAAATGAATTGCTGGTTGGGATTACAGGAGCCGTGGCGGTGAAGCTCTTGGTCTATATGAAAGGGAAAAATGCCAAAAAGTTCCGGCAGGGAGTGGAGTATGGTTCGGCAAGATGGGGGACGGCAAAAGACATTGCACCCTTTATCGACCAGGTATTTGAGAACAATATCCTGCTGACTATGACGGAACGGCTGACCATGAATGGCAGACCAAAGAATCCGAAATTTGCGAGGAACAAGAACGTGATCGTGATTGGCGGATCTGGCTCAGGAAAGACACGTTTTTATGTAAAGCCCAACTTGATGCAGATGGGAAAATACATCAGTTATGTGGTCACGGACCCGAAAGGGACGATCATCATTGAGTGCGGAAAGATGCTGGTACGGCATGGATATAAAGTGAAAGTATTGAATACGATCAATTTTTCCAAGAGTATGCATTATAACCCCTTCCACTATATCCATTCAGAAAAGGATATTTTGAAACTGGTAAATACGATTATGGTAAACACAAAAGGGGAAGGCGAGAAGTCCAGTGAGGATTTCTGGACGAAAGCAGAGAGACTTCTGTACTGTGCCCTGATCGGCTATATCTGGTATGAAGCACCGGAAGAAGAACAGAACTTTGCGACCCTGCTTGAGTTTATCAACGCTTCCGAAACAAGGGAAGATGATGAGACATTTAAAAATGCAGTAGATATGCTGTTTGAGGAACTGGAAAAGGAAGAACCGGAGCATTTTGCAGTACGTCAGTATAAGAAATATAAGCTGGCGGCAGGAAAGACAGCAAAGAGTATTTTGATTTCCTGTGGTGCAAGGCTTGCACCGTTCGACATTGCAGAGCTTCGTGAGATCATGAGCTATGATGAGATGGAACTGGATATGGTAGGTGACCAGAGGACAGCACTGTTTATTATCATTTCCGATACGGATGATACCTTTAACTTTGTTGTGGCGATGATGTACAGCCAGTTATTCAACCTGTTATGTGACAGGGCAGACGATGTACATCATGGCAGACTGCCATATCACGTCAGAATCCTCTGTGACGAGTTCGCAAATATCGGTCAGATTCCAAAGTTTGACAAGCTGATCGCAACCATCCGTAGCAGGGAAATCTCTGCATCCATTATCCTCCAGTCGCAGTCCCAGTTAAAGACGATCTACAAAGATGCAGCTGAGACAATCCTAGGCAACTGCGATACGATGTTATTCCTTGGCGGTAAGGAAAGTTCGACCTTAAAGGAGATTTCCGAGACGCTGGGAAAAGAAACGATTGATTTATATAACACTTCGGACACCCGTGGACAGAGCCGTTCTTACGGGATGAACTATCAGAAAACAGGAAAGGAATTGATGAGCCGGGATGAACTTGCGGTCATGGATGGCAGCAAATGTATCTTGCAGCTTCGGGGTGTAAGACCATTTTTCAGTGACAAGTTCGATATTACCAGACACAAACGGTATAAGGAGCTGTCAGACTACGATAAGAAAAATGAGTTTGATGTGGAAGCGTATATGCGGCATCGGATGGAAGTGAAACTGACGAGGACACAGGAATTTGACCTGTATGAGTTTTCGGAAGAGAGTCTGGCAGAAGAATTAAATACAGAAAACAAGGAAGCAGAGCATGTGAAAGATTCAGACACATAGCTCTTTTTTCTTTACCCTTTTGGGAGGTGATGGATTTGAGAGATCATGAAAGGCCGCCCGTAAGGGCAGAGCCGGAAAAGACTTCTTAAAGATAGAAACCAGAGAAATACAGAGATTTGAAAGGAGACAACGAATATGGCGTTTTTTAATCAGGCAATCAATATTTTACAGACACTTGTGGTGGCGATTGGAGCCGGACTTGCAGTATGGGGTGTTATCAACCTGTTAGAAGGATATGGAAACGACAACCCAGGTGCAAATGCTCATGTGCGGTAAAGTAATAAAAAGATTTAGGTAGCCGCCTTAACTATTCCTAAATAAGATAATATGCACAGTATTTTCTCGTAAATAGAAAATAAATTATTGCATTTTACCAATTATTATGTTAAAATGACAATGTAACAAAGAGCTATGTATTTTTAAGGAAAGGGAGGAACTTATGAATTTAAGAAAATCTATTTTAGCACTTTCAGTAGTAGCTGGAATTGTAGCTGCTCCAATGACTGTATTTGCCGCTCATACTCATAGTTGGGGTTCTCCCCAGTACTATGGATATGAAGATGAAATGCCTGGTATATATGATGACTGGGATAAATGTGCGACACGTCATGTATATAATTACAAACAATGTTTAATTTGTGGAGAAGTAAGCATTTATGAAGTTGAGACGATTGAAATGTCTCACAAATGGGTGAATGGTGCATGTGTATATTGCAACAAAGGTTACGCGAAAGAGATAAATTAACATAGTATCATTACCGGCAAGTTTATAATCAAAAAATAGAAAGCATTGAGAATATTTCAAAATTTCTTGAAAGTACTCTCAGTGCTTTCTTTGATAATATGAAAGGAGAAATAAATGCAAAAAAAACAACTTTCTGTATTAGTACTAATTATTTTATGCTTTTTATTAGGATGTAACAGAGAAACACCAAAAGATGAATCTCAACAAAATTATGAAGATGAATCTAATATTTCTAAAACAAATGGAGAAGAACTTGTAAATATAAACAGTGAATTGTTAGGTTCGACTCCTTTTGATATCCAAATCGATAAAACAGCATTGCAGACTAGAAAAGAAACAGAAACAGAAGTTACAATAAAGACAAATTTAACAGACTGGGGTTATACTGTTTCTTCTGAAAAAGGGAAAATATCTGATATAAATAAAAATTCATTCATATATATAGCACCTAAAGATGAGAGGGATGATACTATAAAAATACAATTATCGGACTATGAAAATGGCATATCATATGAATATACAATTCCACTTATTTTTGCGGGAAACAATGAACATTCTTTAGATAAATTCAAGGAAAATCTTTCAAGATTACCTAATAGTTAGTAAAGAGTCGATAGACTAAAGTACCACCATCCTCTTTTATTTCAACTGAATATCCATCCCGCCGCACCGCAGCGGCACATGAAGCAGTAAATCCGAAAAAGATTTGCTGCTTTTTTTGCGTCCATTTTTGGCAAATTTCCAAAAGTTCCGTATTAGACAGTGAAACCAAAAAAGGCTGCCATTTTTTTCAGACAGCGGGCAAAACGCAGCTTCCGAAACGCCTTATTGTCGGGAAAGACCGAGC